>ENA-UOWG01001138-UOWG01001138.1-activated-sludge-metagenome-genome-assembly--contig:-NODE-1138-length-28263-cov-6.902971_pt1 | contig 28263 bp, 28 predicted proteins | sample MGYA00238147_ERZ761563 | MGnify/ENA primary metagenome ERZ761563 (study PRJEB28884, sample SAMN05720216) | anaerobic digester metagenome | isolation source: active sludge of municipal... | reverse complement strand
CGATGGTCAGACCCACAAATTCAGGAGAGATCACAGAACTTCTTGACCAGGTTTTGATGACCGCTTTCTTCTTGGTCTCCTGCGATTCCCTGACACGCTGCTCCAGTTTATAATGGATAAACGGACCTTTTTTTAGTGAACGGCTCATGGTATGCGATAAAAATTGAATTATTTCTTCCTTCTTTCAATAATATACTTATTCGATGTATTTTTCAGCTTCCTTGTTCTGTATCCTTTGGCAGGGACACCTTTCCTTGACCTGGGATGTCCTCCGGAAGCACGTCCCTCTCCACCGCCCATGGGATGGTCGACTGGATTCATGGCAACGCCACGCACCCTTGGCCTGCGTCCCATCCATCGCGTTCTTCCGGCTTTGCCGGAGGTCTCCAGCGAATGGTCAATATTGGACACCATGCCAATGGTGGCTTTACAGGTCTGCAGGATCATCCGTGTTTCCCCGGATGGCAGCTTGAGGATGGCAAACTTTCCGTCGCGCGACATCAGCTGGGCATAAGACCCGGCGCTGCGTGCGATCTTGGCACCCTGACCCGGACGAAGCTCAATGTTATGGATGATGGTACCAAAAGGTATCTCGCTCAGATACATTGAGTTACCAATATCCGGTGTTACTCCCCTGCCACTGACCACCTGCTGTCCTACCTTCATACCATGAGGTGCCACGATATAACGTTTCTCCCCATCCGTATAAAAAAGAAGGGCAATGCGGGCCGACCGGTTCGGGTCATACTCGATCGATTTTACTACTGCCGGGATACCTTCCTTGTCACGCTTGAAGTCCACCAGCCGGTACTGCTGTTTATGCCCTCCGCCAATATAGCGGATGGTCATTTTTCCTTCATTATTCCTGCCCCCAGTCTTCTTCCTGGTGATCAACAATCGTTTTTCAGGTGTGGAAGAGGTGATCTCTTCAAATGCGCTGATCAATTTGAAGCGCTGACCTGATGTTGTCGGTTTAAATTTCTTTAAAGCCATTTATCTTAGATATTGCTGTAAAAATCAATAGTTTCTCCTGCCGCTAAAGTGACGATCGCTTTTTTGTAGGAATTCGTCCTTCCTGAGAGGGCTCCCCCTTTTGTAAAACGGGTCTTCAACTTGCCTGAATAGTTCATCGTATTGACATCAATGACCTCAACTCCGTACAATTCCATGACAGCCTTGCGGATCTGAAGCTTATTGGCCTTTTTATGCACAATAAAACCATACTGGTTCAATTTCTCCCCTTTCTGGGTCATTTTCTCCGTAATGACCGGTCTCAGTATAATGTCCATGGTCCTGATTTTTATTTTTGGTTTTGATCCTCAGCGTTACTGGCCAGCACTTTTTGCAGTTCCTGCAGCGAGCTCTCCATGAAGAACAGGTGCCGGGCATTCAGGATGTCATAGGTACTCAGATCCGATGCCTGGATCACCTTTACCTGTTGAAGGTTCCTGCTGGAAAGGAAAATGTTGCGGTTTGGCCTGGCCAGAACGAACATGGTTTTCTGGTCGGCCACGCTGAAATTATTCAGCAGCTCAATCAATGCTTTGGTGCGCGGTGCTTCAAAATCGAAATCTTCCAGAACGATGATCTGATTCTCTTTCGCCTTGTACGTCAGCGCTGATTTTCTGGCGAGCCTCTTCACTTTCTTGTTCAGTTTAAAGCTGTAGTCACGCGGCTGAGGTCCGAACACACGTGCCCCGCCCGGGAAAAGAGGGGATTTTACGCTCCCGGCCCTTGCACCGCCTGTACCCTTTTGCCTTTTAATCTTGCGGGTGCTGCCCGAAAGCAGGCTCTTCTCCTTGGTGGCGTGTGTACCCTGCCGCTGATTGGCCATGAACTGCTTGGTGTCAAGATAGATTGCGTGATCATTCGGTTCAATGCCGAAAATTGAATCATCCAGCATCACCTTCCTGGAGGTCTGCTGACCGTTTAGTTGAAAAATTGCTAGCTCCATCTTTCTAGAATTAAATATGAACCATTGGGTCCGGGCACAGCACCCTTGACAAGGACCAGGTTTTTCTCGGGAATGAGCTTCATGATCTGTAAATTGATCATCTTTACCCGATCGCATCCGGTATGACCAGCCATTCGCATCCCGGGGAGTACCCTGGAGGGATAGGAAGAGGCCCCGATCGAACCCGGCGCCCTCTGACGGTTGTGCTGACCATGGGTGGCGTCGGTCACCCCGCCGAAATAATGACGCTTCACTACACCCTGGAATCCTTTTCCTTTCGTGATACCGACGACATCAATGTATTCGCCTTCCACAAATACATCCACCGTCACGATATCCCCGAATTTCTTCTGGTGACCCACCTCAAAACGTGTGAACTCCCTGATGATCTTTTTGGGTGTGACACCCGCTTTTTCAAAATGACCACGAAGCGCCCTGGTGGTATGTTTCTCCTTCTTTTCATCAAAGGCCATCTGGATCGCATCGTATCCGTCGCTCTCCTTGGTCTTGATCTGGGTTACCACACAAGGACCGGCTTCGATCACCGTACAGGGAACGTTCTTACCATTCGCATCGTAGATGCTGGTCATCCCAATTTTTTTACCAATCAGTCCTGACATGTTCTTACAATTTAATGCCTGCAGCCAGGCACAATTATACTTTTATTTCAACTTCCACTCCACTGGGAAGTTCCAGCTTCATCAACGCATCAATGGTTTTGGACGTTGTACTGTAAATGTCCAGCAACCGCTTATAGGAACATAGCTGAAACTGCTCGCGTGATTTTTTATTGACAAAGGTCGACCGGTTGACCGTAAAGATCTTACGGTCAGTCGGCAGCGGAATGGGACCATTCACGACAGCACCCGTCGATTTGACTGTTTTTACGATCTTTTCGGCAGATTTATCCACCAGGTTATGATCGTATGATTTTAGTTTTATTCTGATTCTCTGGCTCACCTTTTAATGATTATAGGTTGACAATTAGGTTCAAGTGAGAATATATCCCTTTATTTTATAGATGATTTCCTCTGTCATAACATCCGGAACAGGCTCATAATGAAGAAATTCCATAGTTGATGTAGCTCTGCCTGAGGTGATGGTCCTCAAGGCGGTGACATATCCGAACATTTCTGCCAGAGGAACCTGTGCCCTGATCACCTGTGAGCGGATCCGGGGCAGCACTTCAACCACATTTCCCCTCCGTCTGTTCAGATCGCTGGTGATATCTCCCAGGTATTCATCCGGGGTGATGACCTCCAGTCGCATGATGGGTTCCAGAAGGATCATCTTTCCTTTTTTGCAGGCTTCCCTGAAGGCCAGGTTTGCAGCAATCTCAAATGACAATGCATCAGAATCCACAGGATGGTAAGATCCGTCAAGAAGCCGGACCTTCATGCTGTGCATGGGGAAGCCAAGCAGGATACCGTTGTTCATGGCCTGCCGGAATCCCTTTTCAATGGCAGGAATGAATTCTTTGGGAATGCTGCCTCCCCTGATCTCATTAAGGAACTGAAGCCCTGGCATTCCATTGTCGGCAGGGCCAAGCTCTACTTCGATGTCGGCAAACTTTCCCCTGCCTCCGGATTGTTTCTTATAGACTTCCCTGTATCCGACAGGGCTCACAATGGCCTCTTTGTAGGCCACATGTGGCATACCCTGGTTGATTTCCAGGTTGAATTCTCTTTTCAGGCGGTCGGTAAGGATCTCAAGATGCAGTTCACCCATGCCGCTGATGATGGTTTGTCCGGTTTCCGGATCCAGCCTCACCTTGAATGTAGGATCTTCTTCTGTCAGCTTGGCCAGTCCCGCTTCCAGTTTCTCCACGTCATCCTGCGTCCTGGGTTCAACTGCAACCCTGATGACAGGTTCAGGGAAGTGGATGGGCTCCAGTGCAATGGGATGAGACGGATCGCACAGGGTATCTCCCGTTCGTATCAGCTTGAATCCCACAGCTGCTCCGATGTCACCGGCTTCGATCCGCTGCAGGGGTTTTTGCTTGTTGGCGTGCATCTGCATGATGCGCGAGATCCGCTCCCTTTTGTCGGTATGTGAATTCAGCACTGTTTCCCCGGCTTCCAGCGCTCCGGCATACACCCGGAAAAATGCGATACGCCCGACAAAGGGATCGGTGGCTATTTTGAACGCCAGAGCAGTGAACGGTTCCGAAGGATCCGCCTTCCTGATCTCTTCCTTTTCGGTGAATGGATTCAGGCCGGTCACCGGCGGTATGTCGAGCGGACAGGGAAGATAACGGATGATGGCATCCAGTAGGTTCTGAATACCTTTATTTCTCAGGGCAGCCCCGCAGAGAACGGGAGTGATGTGCAAATCCAGAGTGGCTTTGCGCAGACCCTCATGGATATCGGATTCAGTGATGGATTCCGGATCATTGATGAATTTCTCAAAAAGATGCTCATCATTTTCGACCACGCTCTCGATCATCCTCATCCTGTAGTTTTCCACCATCTCCATCATATCAGGCGGGATCGAAGTTTCATAGTAGCGCATCCCCAGTGATTCCTCATCCCACTGATAGGCTTTTCGCCCGATCAGATCCACCACACCGGCGAAAGTCTCTTCATTGCCGATGGGAAGCTGCAGTGCCACAGGATTGGCTCCCAGCTTATCCTTGATCTGGGCAATCACGTTCTGGAAATCCGCTCCCGGACGATCCATCTTATTGACAAAACTGATCCGGGGTACCCGGTAAGTATCGGCTTGCTTCCATACGGTTTCGGACTGGGGTTCCACACCTCCCACACCGCAGAAGACCGCAATGGCGCCGTCCAGTATTCGGAGCGACCGTTCCACCTCGACCGTGAAATCCACATGGCCGGGGGTATCAATGATATTGATACGGTACTTCTGGGAATCCAGGTCCCAGAATACGGTGGTTGCGGCAGAAGTGATGGTGATCCCTCTTTCCTGCTCCTGAACCATCCAGTCCATGGTGGCTGTTCCCTCATGTACCTCTCCCATTCGGTAGTTGATGCCGGTGTAGTACAATATGCGCTCCGTCGTTGTGGTCTTACCCGCATCGATATGGGCCATAATGCCAATGTTTCTGATATGTAACAGCCTGTCCGACATTTTTTAACTACCTGGTCGTTCTTTTCAACTAAAACCGGAAATGGGAGAATGCCTTGTTAGCTTCGGCCATACGGTGGGTGTCCTCTTTCTTTTTAAAAGCCGCACCTTCTTCTTTGAAGGCGGCCAGGATCTCTCCGGCAAGTTTTTGCCCCATCGATTTTTCATGGCGAGCACGCGAGTATTTGATCAGATTCTTCATCCCGATCGACATTTTTCGCGAAGGCCTTATCTCCGAAGGGATCTGGAATGTGGCACCCCCTATTCTCCTGCTTCGCACTTCAACCGAAGGAGTCACATTGGCCAATGCTTTTTTCCATACTTCCAGGCCATCTTCGCCCGAGCGTTCGCTGACGGCATCAATGGCTTCATAGAACACCTTGAAGGCAAGGTTCTTTTTCCCGCGATACATCATGTTGTTCACAAATTTGGAAACCATCACATCATTGAACCTGGGATCCGGAAGTACTTCTACCTTTTTTGGTTTACTTTTTCTCATAGATCATTATATAATGTATCTTATTTCTTCTTCGGGCGCTTGGTTCCATATTTCGACCTTCTCTGATTACGCCCCTCCACGCCGGATGTATCCAGTGCACCACGGATAATGTGGTACCTGACGCCCGGAAGATCCTTGACCCTCCCACCGCGGATCATTACAATGGAGTGCTCCTGCAGGTTATGACCTTCACCGGGAATATAAGCATTCACCTCCTTGGTATTGGTCAAACGCACCCTGGCCACCTTGCGCATCGCTGAATTGGGCTTCTTGGGAGTGGTCGTATAGACCCTCACACATACACCCCTTTTCTGCGGACACGCATCAAGGGCTGGCGACTTACTCTTATCGGTCAATTTCTTACGTCCTTTTCGGACTAATTGCTGAATCGTCGGCATAGCTACGATTTTTGTTCACATTAAATGTTATCTGGAATATCAGGGAAGGATACAGTAAGGATTGCAGACATAACCGGCATGGATCATGGCAGATCCATCGCGGCTGAAACCTATAACCGTCTTACCTTATCAGGTTTCCTGAGTATTCTGAGAATGTTTCTCTGGCTTAAATAAATGAAAGAACCTTTAAATAAACAGCTTCCAATTAAGCGGGTGCAAAAGTACAATTAATTTTTCAATATACAATCTTTTCGTTATTTTTTTTCAAGAGATGCATTTGACGTAAATCCATTACTTTTGCGGTACCTGATCCAAAATCCATGAACATCCTGGAAGATTTAAATGACGAACAACGGGTCGCCGTTGAGCATATTGAAGGACCCGTGATGGTGCTGGCAGGGGCTGGCTCAGGCAAAACACGGGTGCTGACCTACAGGGTCGCACACCTGATCAATCTGGGTGTCGATCCCTTTTCCATCCTTGCCCTGACCTTTACCAACAAGGCTGCCAGGGAAATGAAAAAAAGAATCACAGCCCTGGTGGATAACAAGGATGCACGGAACGTATGGATGGGAACCTTTCATTCAATCTTCGCGCGTATCCTCCGGATAGAGGCACATCGCCTGGGATTCCCGTCGCATTTTACGATCTACGACACCGATGATTCCAAAAGCCTGATGAAATCGCTGATCAATGAACAGGAGCTTGACCCGAAGATCTATGCACCATCCTATGTGCTGAACCGAATCTCTCAGGCCAAAATAAACCTGGTCACCCCCGCACTATACAATAGTGATCCACAGTTGCTGCTCCAGGATAAAATCTCCGGCCGGCCCAAAACAGGTCACCTTTACACCATGTACCAGAACCGGATGGTCAAGGCCTCCGCTATGGATTTCGACGACCTGCTGCTGAACACATACCGGCTCCTGGAGGAATATCCCGAAGTGCTGTACAAATACCAGCAAAAATTTCTGTTTATCCTTGTGGATGAATACCAGGACACAAACTACGTACAGTATGCCATCCTGAAGAAACTGGCTGCCAACAATGAAAACATCTGTGTGGTGGGCGACGATGCCCAGAGCATCTATGCGTTCCGGGGAGCCAATATCCAGAACATTCTGAACTTCAAAAGCGACTATCCGGATGCTGCCACCTATAAACTGGAACAGAATTACCGCTCGACCAAAACCATCGTGAAAGTGGCCAATGGCGTGATCGTCAATAATAAAGATCAGATTTTCAAAGAGATATGGACAAATAACGAAGAAGGTCATCTCATAGGCCTGCTGAAAGCCACCACCGACAGCGAGGAAGGCTCCCTGGTGGCCAACGCTATCTTTGAACATAAGATGAACCATCAGCTCAGGAACGACGCCTTTGCCATCCTCTACCGGACCAATGCCCAATCCAGGGCATTTGAGGAATCATTGCGCAAACTGAACATCCCCTATAAAATCTATGGAGGTCTGTCGTTCTACAGGCGCAAGGAGATCAAAGACCTGATCGCCTATTACAGGCTGGTGATCAACCATCATGACGATGAGGCGCTGCTTCGTGTCATCAACTATCCCTCCCGTGGCATCGGCAAGACCAGCTGCGAACGGCTGATCGTAGAGGCTGATAAAAACAGGACGAGCATCTGGGAGGTCATTGAAAATATGCCCGATAAACGCTTCGACTTACCGATGGGCACGCAGAAGAAAATGACCGATTTCTGTGTTATGATAAAGAGCTTTTCAGCCCAGCTGAAGACCAAAAATGCCTATCTGCTGGCCAGGGAAATCGCCTCGGCGGCTGGCATTCTGAAGGAACTGCACGAGGACAGGTCGCCGGAAGGGATCAGCCGTTTTGAAAATATTGAGGAATTGCTCAATGCCATTCAGGATTTTTCCGAAAGGGAGGAGATTCTTTCCTTTACAGCTGAGAACCTCGAAAATGTACCCAGGACCCTGGACGAATTCATGCAGGAGGTTGCACTGCTTACTGATGCCGACACGCCTGATACGGAAGATCCTGATCACGTGTCGCTGATGACCATCCATGCAGCTAAAGGACTTGAGTTTCCCTATGTGTATATCGTTGGCCTGGAAGAGAACCTTTTTCCCTCGATACAGTCCCTGGATTCCCGTGCAGATCTGGAGGAGGAAAGACGCCTGTTTTATGTCGCCCTGACACGGGCCATGAAAAAAGTAACCCTGTCGTACGCCGAGAACCGGTACCGATGGGGTAACCTGACCCTTTGCGAACCCAGCCGGTTCATTGATGAGATAGATCTGGCGGCCTTCGAGGCACCGAAAAAAGTATCCTTCAACCCGGCAGAGAACCGCTTCGTTACTTCCAGCGGCGATGTACGGGCTACCAAAGACCAGAGGCATCCTTACAGGAAGAATTTCCGGAGGGTGCTTCCTTCATCCGACAACAGTCCCACAAGCCCCGACGACAATTCCGAGCTGATCCAGGTGGGCATGAATGTGGAACATGCACGCTTTGGCAAAGGAAAAGTGATCAGTATGGAAGGTACGGGCCCCAATAAAAAAGCAACCATTTATTTCCAGGACATCGGACAAAAACAGATCCTGTTGAAATTCGCAAGGCTCCGGATCCTCTGATCACGGCATAATGCACTTGTTCCCGTTAATTCTCTGTCAGGTTTGCATATTAAAAAATAGTAGTATATTTGCAACCGATTCCACAACAGCACACGAAACGCAACCAGAAATCGTTCAACATTTACTTTCCCGGATAACCTCCGCGTCTTGTGAGAATATAACCATCGTCATCAATTAACCGGATTAACTATTATCATGGAGTATAACAGCACCCGCAACAGGCTTATTCTCAGGGAATATGGCCGGAACGTCCAAAGAATGGTCGAAAGCCTGATGACCATTGAAGATATAGAAATCAGAACCCAGTCGGCGAAAGCCATCATCAATGTCATGTCGCAGCTGAATCCCACCCTCCGCGACGCCGGAGATGTCCGTCACAAGCTGTGGGATCATTTGTACATCATGTCGGATTTCAAGCTGAATCTTGACGGACCGTTTACACCGCCCTCACCGGGAGAGATCTTCAAGCGGCCCAAAAGACTGAAGTACCATGACAGGGAGATCAAGTTCCGTCATTACGGCAGCAACATCGAGGCGATCATTCAGAAAGCGATCGATTATCCGGAAGGACCTGAGAAACAGGCACTGGTGCATACCATTGCCAACCATCTGAAAAAATCTTACCTGAGCTGGAACAGGGAATCGGTAACCGATGAACTGATTGCCCAGCACCTTGAACTGCTCTCCAAAGGACAGCTAAAGCTGGGGACTGAAGATAAGCTCAGCCACACCAACGATATCCTGGCACGGAACAAAAAGAAAAAATTCATCAAGGAGCCACCGATGGCAATAAACAAAAATCACAACCACGGTTATAAGAACGGCTTCAACCACAATTTCAGCCAGCGTCCGCGAAAAGACAGAAGGCAAAAGCCCCAGGATTAAAGTATTTCCTATCTTTGGAAAATCAATTTTCCAGATGAGCTCATTCATTATTCAGGGCGGCAGGCAACTCCGCGGGACAATCCATCCTCAGGGTGCAAAAAACGAAGCGCTGCAGGTCATCTGTGCATGCCTTCTGACGGATGAGAAGGTTACCATTGAAAATATCCCCGACATCAGGGACGTCAATCATCTGATCGAACTTCTGGAAGGCATGGGTGTCAGGGTGGAACGCAACACACCCGCCACAGTGACCCTCCAGGCCGATGATCTCAATCTGGATTATCTCCGGTCGGATGAATTCAGAAAAAAATCCCAAAGCCTGAGAGGTTCCATCATGATCCTGGGACCGCTGCTAGGCAGATTCAACGTTGGTTACCTGCACCAGCCCGGCGGCGACAAAATAGGCCGACGCCGGCTCGACACGCATTACGTTGGACTGACGGCCCTCGGTGCTCATTTCACGTACCTGCCGGGTGAAAGTTCCTTTAAGGTCTGGACCAAACAACTCAAAGGCTCTTATATGCTTCTGGATGAAGCATCTGTGACAGGAACTGCCAACATCGTCATGGCTGCCGTACTGGCGGAAGGCACCACCACCATCTTCAACGCTGCCTGCGAACCGTATGTGCTCCAGCTCTGCCGGATGCTCAATGCCATGGGGGCCCGCATAAAAGGAGTGGGATCCAACCTTCTCAGCATCGAAGGCGTGACCCGCCTGGGAGGATGTTCCCACAAACTGCTGCCGGATATGATCGAAGTAGGAAGCTTTATCGGCATGGCCGCCATGACCCGTTCCGAACTGACCATCAGCGGAGTGGATCTGCCACAACTGGGACTTATACCGGAAGTTTTCCGCCGGCTGGGCATCAAAGTGCAGCAAACCGGAAACGACTTGCTGATACCGTACCATGATCACTACGAAGTAGAAACCTTTATGGACGGCTCGATCATGACGATTGCCGATGCTCCCTGGCCGGGATTCACTCCCGACCTCATCAGCATTGCCCTCGTTGTGGCGATACAGGCCAAAGGCAGTGTCCTGATCCATCAGAAAATGTTTGAAAGCCGGCTGTTTTTTGTCGATAAACTGATCGATATGGGAGCCCGTATCATTTTATGCGATCCTCACCGTGCAACTGTCATCGGGCTTGACCATGAACACCCCCTGAAGGGCATTGATATGACCTCTCCCGACATCCGCGCCGGGGTTGCCCTGCTGATAGCAGCCCTGTCTGCAGAAGGTAAAAGCGTTATTCACAATATCGAACAGATCGACAGGGGTTACCAGTATATTGATGAACGTCTGAACCGCATCGGGGCTTCCATTCAAAGACAATAAGGACAGCTTCCTGCCATTTTGTCGTAATATCCGTTGTGGCAAAGATGTTGATCAGCCCACCCGGCCGTTTCTGCTCAAAAGCGGATTGTGATTGTTTTACTATATACGGAATTCATCACCATGAACGAAAAAGAAAAGAACGAACAGGATCAGACATCCTCCGGAGCGGCTCCGGAAGCTCATAAACACGAAAAAAGTTCAAAAACCCACAAGAAAAATACTGCTCAGGATGCTCTGATCGCAGAGCTGCAGGGCAAGCTGATTGAACTCAATGATAAATATATCCGCCTTTATTCCGAATTCGACAATTTCCGCAAGCGAACCCTCAGGGAAAAAACAGAGCTGAGCAAGTCGGCCACTCAGGAAGTCATTTATGACCTGCTGCCGGTTCTGGACGATTTCGACCGCGCCCTCAGGCACTCCGAAAGCACAGAACATATTGAAGCTCTGAGAGAAGGCGAAAAGCTGATCTTTGCAAAACTGAGAACGATCCTTGAGCAGAAAGGACTACAGGAAATCAAATCCATTGGCGAACCTTTCAATACCGACCTTCACGATGCCATCACCCAGATCCCTGCACCATCCGGAGAAATGAAGGGCAGGATCATCGATGAAACTGTAAAAGGTTACATGCTGAATGGAAAGGTGATCCGGTACGCCAAGGTGGTGGTGGCAGGGTGATGGGAAAATATCAGCAGCTTGTTATTGAACCATTGAACAATTTGACCATTTAACAATTTAACAGTTTGCCAAGATATCAGGATGTCAAAACGCGATTACTACGAAATACTTGGAGTTTCCAAGAATGCTGATGAAACCGAGATAAAGAAAGCTTACCGGAAGATGGCGCTTAAATATCACCCTGACAAAAATCCTGGTGATAAGGAAGCGGAAGAGCATTTCAAGGAGGCTGCCGAGGCCTACGAAGTACTGAGCAATCCGGAAAAGAGGCGTCAATACGACCGCTTTGGCCACGAAGGTGTCAGGGGTGCCGGCGGTGGCAGCGGGGCTGGCGGTTTTGGCATGAGCATGGAGGATATCTTCAGCCAGTTTGGGGATATCTTTGGCGACGCCTTCGGAAGTTTTGGAGGATTTGGTTTCGGGACAGGAACCCGGGAAAGACAGAAAAGGACCACACGCGGAACCAACCTGCGTGTAAAAGTGAGCCTGACCCTGGAGGATATTGCGCACGGGGTGGAAAAGAAAATCAAGGTGAATAAATATGTACCGTGCGATCAGTGTCGCGGAACCGGTGCAGAAGGAGGCAGCTCCTACCAGAGCTGTTCCTCCTGCCATGGCACGGGTCATGTCACCCGGATCACCAGCACATTCCTCGGGCAGATGCAAACCACCTCCACCTGTCCCAACTGCGGAGGCGAGGGTCAGATCATTACCAACAGGTGCCTGAAATGTGCAGGGCACGGTATCATCAATGGAGAAGAGATCATTTCGATAAAGATTCCAGCAGGAGTATCGGAGGGAATGCAGCTTTCACTGAACGGAAAGGGGAACGCGGCGGCCCGGGGTGGCATTCCAGGTGATCTGATCGTGCTCATCGAAGAAGAAAAGCATCCCTACCTGAAAAGGGAAGATCACAACCTTGTATACGAACATTTTATCAGCCTGCCGGAAGCAGCCCTGGGAACCTCCATTGACGTCCCCACCATCGACGGAAAGGCCCGCATAAAAATTCCACCCGGAACACAACCGGGAAAAGTCCTGCGCCTCAAAGACAAAGGGATACCAGTTTTAAATGGTTATGGACAACGGGGTGACGAGTTGGTGAACATCCAGGTCTGGGTACCGAAAACCCTCACCCGGGAGGAAAAGGAGATGATGGAAAAACTGGCCTCTTCAGAAAATTTTAAGCCCCGGCCCACAGGACGGGATAAAAATTTCTTTGACCGGTGGAAAGATATGTTCAATACCTGACAGACCGATGCAAAACGAAATCCTTACCGCGACGGGTATCACAAAACGATATGCGAACCACACTGCCCTCAAATCCGTATCCCTTGGTGTACCAAGGCAAAGCATCTACGGCCTGCTGGGACCCAACGGAGCTGGAAAGACCACCTTCATCCGCATTGTGAACCAGATCCTGGCCATGGATGAAGGGACCCTTACCTGGAACAATGAAAACCTATCGCTCGGTCATATCTACCGGATCGGATACCTTCCGGAAGAAAGGGGCCTGTACAAAAAAATGAAAGTCGGCGAACAAGCCCTCTACCTGGCGCAATTGAAGGGTTTGAGCCGAATGGAAGCCACCAGGCGCCTGAAGTGGTGGTTCGAAAGATTCGACATCATGTCGTGGTGGAACCGTAAGGTAGAAGAACTCTCAAAAGGGATGCAGCAGAAAGTTCAGTTCGTGGTGACCGTGATCCATGAACCTGAACTGCTGATCTTCGATGAACCTTTCAGCGGTTTCGATCCCATCAATGTCAATATCCTGAAGGAAGAGATCCTTAAGCTTCGCGAAAAGGGAGCTACCATCATCTTTTCCACCCATAACATGGCATCCGTGGAAGAACTGTGCGACCACATTGCGCTGCTGAACCGCTCCGAAAAGATACTCGAAGGAAGGGTGACCGATATAAAAAGTACGTACAGGAATAACGCCTACATCATCCACTATGACGGGATGGAAAGCTCCCTGCGTCCGTTACTGCACCCATCGTACCAGATACTGGAAGAAAACCTGGAGGAGAAACTGAAAACCGTGCATATCCGCATTCCAAAAGGCACAGGCCCCAACGATCTGATCAACGATCTGCTTCCCCATATCACCATCCATGGATTTTCGGAAATGTTGCCGACCATGAACGAGATCTTTATTTCCAAAGTGAATGAATTCAGCACGATGTCAAGATGAATAAAATCAAACTGATCATACAGAGAGAGTACCTGTCGAGGGTAAAGAAGCGCTCGTTCGTGGTCATGACCTTCCTTGGCCCCATCCTGATGGCAGCCATGTTCATCATTCCGGTGTACATCTCCACTCGGGAAGGGGATATTAAGAAAATTGCCATCCTGGACGAAACAGGGATTTTCAGGGATAAGTTCACAGATACCAGGACAGTCATCTTTTCAGAGGTCAGCGGCGACATTGCCACGCTCAAAGGTCACCTCGCCGACAGCGGATACTACGCACTACTTCATATCCCTAAGACCGAGGCCATCATCCCGACTTCCGCCATCGTTTATTCAAGCAAACAGGCCAGCGTGACCGTCACGGGAACGATCCGGAATACCATGCAAAAAGAGGTGGAACGATTGAAACTGGAGGCATCGGGAGTGGATCCCGCGGTCATTGACAGTGCAAAGACGAAGATCCAGCTGGCAACGTTCAAAATTGACAAAGAAGGCAACGAGGAAAAAAGTTTCACCGAGGTGAGCATGGTGATCGGATATGTAGGAGGATTTCTGATCTACATTTTCATCTTCATGTACGGTTCACAGGTCATGCGGGGCGTCATCGAAGAGAAAAGCAGCCGCATCGTCGAAGTGATCCTTTCCTCCATAAAACCTTTTCAGCTGATGATGGGCAAGATCGTCGGCATCGCCATGGTGGGACTCACCCAGTTCGTGCTGTGGATACTGCTTACCGCAGCCCTGGTGACGACCTTTACCGCGATGACAGGAGCATCCCTGTCGGAAGCAGGTTCTGCACAAATGCTGATGACAGAGAACAGCCGGCTGGCTCCTTCAAACGTCATTCCCGATGAAGATGAACTGAGCGGCGATGAACTGCAACTGGTGTTGGAAGCTGTGAATACGATCAACTACGGTACCATCCTGGTCTTTTTCCTGTTTTTCTTCATTGGCGGTTACCTGCTTTACGGTGCTCTTTTCGCTGCCATCGGAGCCGCAGTGGATAATGAGGCCGACACGCAGCAGTTCATGTTGCCCATCACCATCCCGCTGATCCTTTCGATCGTCCTCATCCCTTACATCATTAATAATCCGGAGGGCCCCCTTGTGTTCTGGGCCTCCATCATACCCTTTACCTCCCCCATCGCCATGATGGCCAGGATACCCTTTGGGGTTCCCTACCTGGATCTCGTCCTTTCTGTCACTCTGCTTACCCTGGGCTTTCTGGGGACAACATGGCTGGCTGGTCGTATCTACCGAACCGGAATTTTATTGTTCGGGAAGAAAGTTACGTACCACGACTTGTGGAAGTGGGTGTCGTACAGGGGATAATAACCGCTGATGGTTATTAATGCTCATCCGGGCATTGGTATTCATGGGCATTTTATAATTTAGCTGTGTAATTGCAGCAAATTTAAAATCCATGATGAACAAGCAACTGACCGATCCTGGAAGTATCGTCGTCGTAGGAGGCTCTAACGATATTTCAAAGCCGGGAGGCAAGGTATTGAAAAATATCCGGGAAGGGAGTTTCACGGGCAGTCTTCGTGTGGTCAATCCGAAAGAATCGGTCATTCAGGGTATCCCCTGCCATCATGACCTGACCACCCTGCCCGAAACAGATCTTGCCGTCATCGCCATTGCTGCTCGCTTTGTCCCGGAGACGGTTGAGTACCTTACGCATTATAAAAACACCCGGGCCTTCATAGTCATATCTGCAGGTTTCAGCGAGGAAAGCAAAGAAGGGAAAGAACTTGAGGACAGGCTGGTGAAAGCGGTCAATTCGACAGGCGCCGCTCTTATCGGACCGAATTGTACCGGAGTACTGACTCCCAGGCATCAGAGCATCTTCACGCTGCCGATTCCCAGACTATCTCCCGGAGGATGCACGCTCATCTCAGGATCTGGCGCTACGGCCTGTTTCATCATGGAGCTGGGGATCCCCAGAGGATTGACCTTTGCAGGGGTCTATTCTGTTGGCAACAGCGCTCAGACCGGGGTGGAAGAAGTGGTTCAGTACCTGGATATGACCTATGATCCTGTTACCAGCTCGCCGGTGGTGCTGCTGTATATTGAAAACATCCGTAATCCCAGGCTGTTGCTGAAGCATGCATCATCTCTGATACGTAAGGGCTGCAGGATGGCCGCCATCAAGGCAGGATCATCCGAAGCAGGGATCCGGGCTGCCTCCTCACATACCGGCGCACTTGCCAGCAGCGATCTGGCTGTAGATTCCCTTTTCCGCAAGTCAGGGATCATCCGCTGCTTCGGCAGGGAGGAACTCATCACCACCGCCTCGATATTCATGCACAAACCCATGAAAGGCAAGAACCTGGCCATCATCAGCCATGCAGGAGGGCCTGCCGTCATGCTGACGGATACGCTGGAAAAGGGAGGAATGAACATCCCTCATCTTCAGGGTCCTGTGATGGATGAACTCAAAACACAGCTTTTTCAGGGGTCTTCGGTGAACAACCCGATCGATTTCCTGGCTACCGGCACGGCTGAACAACTCGGAAAGATCATTGACACTGTCGACAGTAAACTCAGGGAGATCGACGGCATGGCAGTGATCTTCGGAACTCCCGGGCTCAGCAGGATTTTTACCGTTTACGAGATGCTGGACAGTAAAATGGAAGCGAGCCATAAACCGATCTTCCCGATCCTGCCCTCCGTTGTGACTGCATCAGAAGAGGTGCAGTCCTTTCTCGATAGGGGAAGGATCTATTTCCCGGATGAAGTGACCTTTGGAAATGCACTGGCCAGAATCTATGTCAAAGAAATTGCTGAATCAGGAAAGACGAAATTGCCCGAAATCAACATCAAAGAAATACGTGATGTGATCAGCGTCTCTTCATCCGGATACCTTCCTGAAACCAGCCTGCAAAGACTTCTGGATGCCGCGCGCATACCGAGAATTGTGGAGGTCATCATAACCGACGAGAAAGAGGTCACAGATGCATGCCGTCAGATAGGTTTTCCGGTGGTCATGAAAGTGGGCGGACTGTTGCATAAATCCGACCTGGGAGGGGTCAAGCTGAACATTACGGGTTATGCCCTGGCGCAGACGGCTTTCAGGGAACTGATGTCCATCAGCGGTGCGCACAGTGTACTCATACAGCCCATGACAAAAGGCATGGAGCTCTTCATCGGTGCAAAGGAAGATCCCGATTTCGGCCATCTGGTGTTATGCGGATTCGGAGGGATTTTCATCGAGGTCCTGAAAGATTTTCAGGCTGCCCTTGCTCCGGTAAGCTTCGATCAGGCGCTTTGGATGATCCGGCACCTGAAAGGCTATAAACTTCTCAAGGGAGTACGGGGAAGAACGGGTGCCGATGAAAATGTATTTGCCGAAATCGTATCCTGCGTGGGAGCCCTTGTCACGGCTGCCCCTGAAATCAAGGAGATGGACCTGAATCCGTTGATGGCCCACAGGGAATCCATTACGGTGGTCGATGCCAGGATCCGGATTGAAAAGTAAATCTTTTTCATGGATTCATACGGATTTCCTTATGGTAATAATTCCTACCTTTGAAGAACGATTCATCATCATAAATCCACTCAAAAAAAGAGATCTGACAAATGAAGGAAACACCGATCAATTACGATGTCGTCACGCAGAAAATCAAGGAACTCAACATCTCCAATATGGGCAGGGTGACCATTCGTATGCTCAAGAAGCTGGTTGATGAAATCGAGGCTGCCACAGGAGAGGAATATATACGGATGGAAATGGGCGTTCCCGGACTGCCCCCGTCACAGGTTGGTGTTGAAGCGGAAATCACGGCGCTGCGCACCGGAATTGCGGCAATCTATGCCGATATTTACGGCATAATGGAACTAAAGAAGGAAATGGCACGATTTGTCAAGCTTTTCCTGAACATTGAAGTGAGCGAAGAGGGCTGTATCCCCACTGTCGGCTCGATGCAGGGTGGATATGCCACGTTCATGACCGTCAACAGACTGCACAGGGAAAAGAACACCACCCTGTCGATCGATCCCTGTTTTCCCGTGCATAAGCAACAGCACATGGTCATCGGCAATCCTATCGAAGCATTTGATGTGTACAATTTCAGGGGTGATAAACTGAAAGCTAAGCTGGAATCCTATCTTGAGAAGGGAAATATCTCCTGTATCCTTTATTCCAATCCCAATAATCCGTCGTGGATCTGTTTCACTGAAAAAGAACTGAAGATCATCGGCGAACTGGCCAATCAATACGATGCGATCATTGTTGAGGATCTTGCCTATTTCGGAATGGATTTCAGGAAGGATTATTCCAAACCCGGAAAGCCGCCCTATCAACCCTCGGCTGCCAACTATACCGATAATTACATCCTGCTGATCTCCAGTTCCAAGGTATTCAGTTATGCAGGACAGCGGATCGGCATGATGGTGATCTCGGATAAAGTGTATCACATGCGGTCAGCGGATCTGTTACAAAATTATTATTTCGACCAGTTCGGCCCCGCCATGATCTTCGGCGCCCTGTACGCGTTGAGTGCCGGCACTTCTCATTCGCCTCAGTACGGACTTGCTGCGATGCTTAAAGCTGTCAATGACGGAACGGTCAATCTCACACAGGATGTCAGGGTATATGGCGACAAAGCACGGATCATGAAGAAGCTGTTCCTTGACAACGGATTCAGGATTGTCTATGAAAGGGACGAAAATGATCCGGTTGCCGATGGATTTTATTTCACGATCTCTTACCCGGGAATGAACGGGGAAGAGTTGATCACGGAGTTGATCTACCATGGGATCAGTGCGATCTCACTGACCATCTGCGGCAGCGAGCGCTCGGAAGGTGCACGTGCCTGCGTATCGCTTGTCAGAGAGTCACAATTCCCTTTACTGGAAAAACGCTTGATAAAATTCCGGGAAAACAATCCGCGATGATCTGATTATGAAGCATGAAGCATGAAATATGAAATATGCAATATTTAATAGTTCATGCTACATACTACATGCTTCATGAAAATATTTCTTACCTCCTTTGGCTTTCCGATTGAGGAAAATTCAGTAATTTCGTGGGGCGGAAAAAGAAAGCTACAAGCTTCAAGCTTCAAGTTTATGGGCGACAGGTTGAAACTTGAAGCTTGAAACTTGAAACTTGTAACCTAACAGGCACAGTAAATCAAATTACTCCTATAAATCCAAACGACATGGCAAAAGTCAGGGGTGCAATCGTCATTGATATAGAAAAGTGCAAAGGATGCGAGGTCTGCATCGAAGCCTGTCCAACGGAAGTGATCGGACTGGCAAGCCAGGTGAACAGCAAAGGATACCGCTACACATATATGAAAAATCCGGAAGCCTGTACCGGTTGTACCAATTGTGCCATCGTCTGTCCCGATGGAGTGATCACGGTATACAGAATGAAAGTGGAATCTGAAACGGTTAAATGAATTGATCATGGGTGAATTACGTTTAATGAAAGGCAACGAGGCGATTGGAGAAGCTGCAATACGCGCCGGTGTGGATGCCTATTTCGGGTACCCCATCACACCTCAGTCGGAAGTCATTGAATACCTGATGGCCGAAAAGCCGCATGAGCGGACCGGAATGGTCGTCCTTCAGGCCGAAAGTGAAGTAGCTTCCATCAACATGGTGTATGGCGCTGCCGCCACAGGCAAAAAGGTGATGACATCCTCTTCAAGCCCCGGAGTCAGCCTGATGATGGAAGGGGTCTCCTACATCGCAGGGGCAGAGCTTCCCTGCGTATTGGTCAACGTGGTCAGGGGAGGTCCCGGACTGGGCACCATCCAGCCTTCGCAGGCCGACTATTTCCAGGCAACAAAGGGAGGAGGCCATGGTGATTACCGGATGATCGTTCTGGCGCCTGCCTCAGTGCAGGAGATGTCGGACTTTATCAAACTGGCCTTTGAACTGGCCTTCAGATACCGCAATCCTGCCATGATCCTTTCCGACGGGGTCATCGGACAGATGATGGAGAAAGTGGTACTATTCGATCCAATCCCCCGCTGGACTGAAGAAGAGATCATCAAAATGTCGCCGTGGGCCACTACAGGCAAACCACTGAACAGGGAACGGAACATCATCACCTCCCTCGACCTACAGCCTCACGTCCAGGAACAGCGCAACATCAGGCTGCAGAATAAATACGCCACCATCCAGGAAAAAGAGGTCCGTTGTGAAAAAATCGCCTGCGACGATGCTGAATACCTGATCGTTGCATATGGCTCCAGTGCCAGGATCGCGCAAAAAGCCCTCGACATAGCCAGGGCTCAGGGCATTAGGCTTGGCCTTTTAAGAGCTATTACACTCTGGCCTTTCCCAACTAAACAGATTCGGGAACTCCTTGGCCATGTGAAGGGTATTCTTACGGTCGAACTCAGTTCAGGTCAGATGGTTGAAGACGTACGCCTGGCAGTGGAAGGCAGGGTTAACGTCGAATTTTACGGAAGAATGGGAGGAATGATCTACACTCCTGAAGAGATCCTTGGTGTCCTTAAAGCAAAAATCATAGGAGAATAAAACCATGGCTGAAATACGATTGGAAGACATTATCCGGCCCGAGAACCTGGTGTATAAAAAGACTCCCCTGATGACCGACAATATCCTGAGCTATTGCCCCGGATGCGGCCATGGTACCGCGCACCGCCTCATTATGGAGGTGGTCGAAGAACTGGGATTCCAGGAAAAAACCATCGGGATCTGTCCTGTGGGATGCTCTGTACTCGCCTACGATTTCATGAACATCGACATGCAGCAGGCTGCCCACGGCCGGGCTCCTGCACTGGCAACCGGCATCAAGAGGACATGGCCCGGCCGGATCGTCTTCACCTACCAGGGTGACGGTGACCTGGCAGCCATCGGTACGGCTGAAACCATCCATGTATGCAACAGGGGAGAAAATCTCACCATGATCTTCATCAACAACGGCATTTACGGGATGACCGGGGGACAAATGGCACCCACCACGCTGGAGGGCATGAAATCTTCCACCTCTCCGTACGGAAGAGATGTACACATGATGGGCTATCCCCTTAAAATGACCGAAGTGGTCGCGACGTTGCCAGGAACCTATTTCGTTACCCGTCAGGCCGTCCATACGCCTGCAGCAGTGCGCAAAGCAAAAAAAGCAATTCGCATAGCCTTTGAAAATCAAAGGGATAACAAGGGAGGAGTTTCTTTTGTCGAGATCGTCTCCAATTGCAACTCAGGCTGGAAAATGAGGCCCGTGGATGCCAACCACTGGATGGAACAGAATATGTTCCCTTTCTTTCCCCTGGGAGATATGAAAGTGGACGGGAAAATAGTAAAATAAGGGTTGCAGGTTACAAGTTTCAGGTTTCAGGTAATAAAAATGACATATTTTAAACTTGTAACCTGTAACTTATAACCTGTAACATCAATACGGTTAAAAAGCTAAAACGTACATAAAGAATCATGACCGAAGAAATCATTATTGCCGGCTTTGGAGGACAGGGCGTTCTGTCGATGGGTAAGATCCTTGCCTATTCCGGTATCATGCAGGATCAGGAAGTGAGCTGGATGCCATCCTATGGCCCGGAAATGAGAGGCGGAACTGCCAACGTAACCGTTATCCTCAGTGATGAGCGGATCAGTTCACCCATCCTGCACTTCTACGACACGGCCATCATCCTTAATCAGCAATCCATGGATAAATTCGAACCATCGGTAAAACCCGGAGGTGTGCTGATCTACGATGGCAATGGCATTACACGCCATCCCTCACGGAAAGACATCCACATTTACCGTGTGGATGCTGCTGATGAAGCTACCAGGCTCGGACTGTCAAAAATCTTCAATATGATCGTTCTCGGAGGGTACATGAAAGTGAAACCGGTGGTCAGACTCGAAAATGTGATCCTGGGCCTTAAAAAATCACTCCCTCACCGTTATCATGACCTGATCCCTGATAATGAAAAGGCAATTCTCAGGGGCATGGAGATCATCGAAGAAGTCAAGGTATGACCATGAATGACCGAAAATGACCTGAAATCCTTCCTGGATTTTAAATCTGACCTATACAACCGCCAGGAGTTTATCCCGGAGGATCCTGTTTCTGTTCCGCATCTTTTTCACAGGAAAGAAGATATTGAAATCGCAGGCTTTCTCACTGCGGTCATTTCCTGGGGACAAAGGAAAACCATCATTGCAAACGCCAGAAAATGGATGTCGCTGATGGATGATGCACCCTTCGACTATGTCATGAATTCATCATCCCGGGATCAGAAAGACCTGCTTTCGTTTGTGCACAGGACCTTCAACGGGGAGGATTGCCTGTACTTTGTTCAATCGTTGAGGCACCTCTACCAGCACTGTGGAGGGCTGGAGAACGTGATGGGTTCACGTTTCCCTGAAGCGGATGAGAATGTCAGGACAATGCTCTCACGGCTAAAACAAGTTTTTTTCGAATCCCCGCATTTACCAAGAACAGTCAAACATCTTCCTGATCCTATGAAAGGATCGGCTGCCAAACGGATGAACATGTTCCTTCGCTGGATGGTTCGAAAGGATGACAGGGGCGTGGACTTTGGCCTCTGGAACCGGATCGGTATGGACCAGCTCCTTTGTCCACTGGACGTGCATTCAGGATATGTAGCAAGGAACCTGGGTCTACTGTCAAGGAAACAAAATGACTGGAAGGCGGTTGAAGAACTTACCGCCCGACTCAGAAGACTGGATCCGGCCGACCCGGTCCGGTATGATTACGCACTGTTCGGAATCGGAATGTACGAAAGTTTCTGAACTATCTTTGCAACGATACTCGAATCAAAACACTGAGGTCATGAAAATTATTACCCGGATCCGCCATTACCTTCATGAGAACAGAATAAATATTTTCAGGCAGCGGCTGAAGCTTCGCAGGGTCATCTTTGAATCGGATACGCCTTCCGGGAGAAGGTTTGACATTATCCTTCTGATCACGATCCTGTTCAGCGTACTGGTGGTGATGCTTGACAGCATCCCTGCCGTCAAAGCATCCATCGGCGATTTTTTAAAAGTGATTGAATGGGTTGTGACCGGTCTTTTCACGCTGGAATACCTGCTCCGCGTCTGGACCATTGGACGTCCGATAAAATACATGACAAGCTTTTACGGTATCATCGACCTGGTTGCCGTGCTGCCCACCTATCTCAGCCTGCTGCTGGCGGGATCGGAGTATCTTATCATCATTCGTGTCATCCGGATGCTGAGGATATTTCGTATCCTCAAACTTGGCCGTTTTATGGCAGCCTCCAATGTACTTGTCATCGCCATGAAGGAAAGCCGGCATAAGATCATTGTTTTCCTGGAAGTCATCCTTACCATAGTCGTGATCGTTGGAGCATTCATGTACCTGATTGAAGGCCCTGAAAACGGATTTACGAGCATACCGGTCAGCATTTACTGGGCCATTGTCACCATCACAACGGTAGGATACGGGGATATTTCACCGGCTACACCCCTTGGTCAGATCATTGCATCGGTGATCATGATCCTCGGTTACGCCATCATCGCTGTACCCACGGGGATCATCACCATGGAAATGTCGAAAGCGCAGCAGTTGCAGAAGACACACAATGCTTCCCAGATATTTTGCTGGTCATGCGGGGAAACCGATCACGACCCGGGTGCAAGTTACTGCAGGAAATGTGGTGCAAAGCTTTCTAAAAAATCGGTCAGACCTAGAAAAAAAAAGTGAGTCCCTTCTTTAGCTCTTCTCCTGTTGCAGTCTCTACCAGCCGTTTATATTTTTTATACACTTCACGGGGCTGCTTTTCGCCATTGACCGACATCATTCCCGAATCAATAAAGACAACGTAATCGTTTTCTCTGGTAATGATACCATCCCCAAGCAATTCGCTTTTCATTATCGACTCAGTCCTTTGGATATTCCCATGAAAAGGTATCAAATACTTCTCTTCCACGTCAGGAACATCAGGAAGCAGTAATTCTTCATGCCTGTACAAATCTTCCATATCAGGATAGGTATAGTAGATATCAGGAAGCTTCAGGTCGTACGGGATAGGATAGTTGAATCGCTCATCCTCAGGAACCTGTTCCGGATCCCGGGGATCATAAAAATAATGATATCCTCCGATGGAATCCAACTCTTCGTATACGTTCGTCCAGGAGGTATCGAAATCAAAATAGGATTCCATGAACTTTTGATAGTTCCATTGGAACGCGCTGTCTTCAGGCCAGACAAATGAATGCACACCTGGTCCGAAATCGAAGTAAAAATCACCGGGCGGCACCTGGCAATGAGGCAGACTTCGGTCAATGCTATCCTTAAAGTACTGCTCCTGCAGACGTTTTTCTGCCTCTCTCAGCGCTTCATAGTACTCCTGATGCCTGAATTGTCGTTGCTGGCGCTGGATTTCGAGATATTGCTGAAGGGCTTTCTGATGTTCCTCAATGGCTTCCTGAAGTTGTTTGTGAGCCATTTCCTGCTCCTGCAGCTGCTTCTTGTACTCTTCCCCCGCCTGTCGCTCCTTCAAGGCCACAGTGTCAGCCTTGCTGGTCGTATCCGCAATGACACCGGTATGACCTGAGAGCGCAGGATCAGTTTTCCGATAAGGAGAGCTCAGCCCGGGAAAAAAGGAAATGTTTCCAGTCGGCTGTTGCATAAAAAAATTTGGGGTCTCCCTGCCAGATAAACGCGTTGAAAAGGCCTGGTCTGTATCCGGCCCTGCCTTGATGGCAAACGCAGTACCTGCAGCGACGGTGACGATGGCTAATGTCAGTGGTAACATGATGGATCCTCCTGAGTTATTTAGTGCATTGGAATGTGGACTGACGATTCTCTTTATTCGTATTAAAAGTTGATTTTTTCCGGAAGCCAGGGCAGCTGTAAAAAGAGGAGACCTTTGCGATAATTCCTGAACGCTGGTCAATGCCTTCAGATAAACCAGGGGATTTGGGCAATAGGTAAGCGATAGGTCATCGCAGATAAATTCTCTTTCGGTACGTATACGGCCTGATAACCACCAGACAACCGGATGATAAAAGAACAAAGCCTCGATCAAAACCTGTACGACATTGATAAGATAATCCTTCCTCAGAATGTGGGCCAGTTCATGGACCAGAATCGCTTCCATCTGGTCGGCAGGGATCTGCGACAGGGCACCGGCCGGTACCAGGATGACGGGTTTGAGGAATCCAATGACCGAGGGAATGCCGACCTTCTCTGACTCCAGTAAACGTACACAGTACCGGATGTTCATCCTGGCCTTCAGGAGATCCAGGCGTTTTTCCCAGGTCTCACCCGCCTCCGAAGCATGTCGCAATTTCAGACGGTGCAGATAAAAGTACCCGCCCGTCATCCTGAGCAGGAAGGCAAGCATTCCGGCCATCCATACTATGGCAATATAATCCATATGACCGTTCAGGAAGGTTAAAAAACTGTTGTACCAGATCCGAATGCTGAAATGACCCTGTGTCGTATCTCCCGCAATTGTGTGAAAAATAGTTGACGTGGTTCGCAAGATGGGATGCATTTGTGGGCCCAGTGTACTGATGCCGGCCGAAACAGCGGGTTCCGGGTAAAGCTGGGCAAAGGTGACGGCTGAGGTAAGAGGTATCAATAATAAAGCAGCTACGGAAATTATGTATCTGGATTTCAGTTGGGAAGGGTTTATAAAAGATAAAACAGCCCTGTAAAGTACAAAGATGACCAGTCCCTGCCACAGGGAATGAAGCAGTGTCCAGCCCAGTGCCTGGACAAGGGGCTCGGCTATTGAAATTCCCATCAGGTTCATAGGTTTCCTCCCTCTAATTTACGTATAAGAGCCTTAATTTCATCAAGTTCTGACTGGGAAGCACGGTAGTTGCCGAGGGCCTTCAAAACCAACTGTTGAGCAGAACCTCCAAAGACAGAATCCATCACTTTTTCAAGGAGCTGATTCTGAACTTTTTCTTTCCTGAGGCTTGCAGTGTAGACATGTGTCCGGCCATTTTCCTGCCGCGTAACGATGCCTTTATCGGTCATGATCTGAAGGAATTTCAGGGTTGTTGTGTATCCAACGGCTCTGGTCTCATTCAGCTTATCGTTGACGGACCTGACCGTACAGGGACCCTTCTCCCATAATATGGACAGTATCTCCAACTCCGCGTCCGTCGGTTTAATATAATCAGGTTCGTGTTTCATGTGGTTTCATCTACGAATTAGTTCGTAGACAAAAGTAATTCGATAACGAGTGGAAATCAAGTTTTAGTACGAAATTCTTCGTAAAATAGTGTTAAAAAATGTTAATGTCCTGGGATCGGTTCACAACTTACACATTATTAAATTGTTAAATTGTTAAACTGTCAAATGGCTGTGGGATTGACTGCTGACTGCTGACTGCTGACCAGCGGCCGCCTACCGTCCACCGATCCCCTCTCTCCGGTACGACCGCATCACCACCCAGATGCCGGCCAGCAGGGAGATCATGGCAATGACGAAAGCGCCGGTAAAGCCAATCCATTCGTAAAACAGGACTCCAACAAGGGGGGCAAAGATACCGCGGATACCGGTCAGGGCCAGATGTACGGCCTGATAGTCGGCAGTCTCCTCCCGTGAGCAGAAGTAGGCCGATCCGATGTACCAGAGCAGGGCCATCATGGCATCAAAAATTCCGAAAAGCAGCATAAAAAAGATGAGCATGTAATAGATCCGGATATCCCACATTTCGAAGCTGGCTGGGATATACTGGGTGAGGATCACGAATAAAAGAGCCAGGAAGAGCGCGGCAAAGGTGAATGCGCCGAATTTGCGTGGATCCATCACTCCCAGCATTCTTCCGAAGAAGGGCAGCAGCAGGATCGAGAGGATGGTGTAACCATTCCGGTAAAATGCGACACTCGAGTAATTCAGATTTAATGCGTCTTCATAGAAAAGGATGATCAGTGCGATGGAGATCATGTATCCAAAGCCATAGATCATAAAGGCAAGCTCAAAACTCCAGAATGGTTTGTTGGTCTGGAGAATCCGGATCATTTTGTTCACCGATTCCCTGATGGAGCGTCGGAATGTCTGCCGGGGAGTGTCTGCGATGATTGCCTGATATTCCATCCGGGACAGCAGATGAATGGAAATGATCCCAAGTACGGCAATCACGGGAAATACATACGTAAATGAATAATGGTTCCGGTCAAGGAGCAATCCGTACACGAACGTGGTGAGGATCAGGATCAGCTTGTTGAGGGCCGTGGCCATCCCATAAAGTCGCCCAAAATGGTGATGCGCATAGTTGGACTTTAAAAACAGGGTGATAAGTGGGTAAACTACGGGTGTCGAAAGATAGAAGACCAGGAAAATAGCCAGGAAGGAGATATGATAGATCATACCGTCCGTGTACATCTCCGGTGTCTTTGGAAAAAGAATGAGAAGAAAAAGGGGCGCACGGGTGATGATCCCGGTGATGAGCAGCAGTTTCTTTTTGTTTCTGATCCTTCGCAGGAATTCATTGGCAACGATCAGCAGCAGGTAAACGATCACCGAGAACTGAAAAAGGATTCCCAGCTGATAGCTAGAGCCCTGAAGGCTCTTGATGAAAACAAACTCGTTCAGGGCCAGCACGCCGAGTATGATGCCCTCGATGGAAGAATAGGCGATATGAAGGCGGAAGGTCTTCTTTTCAAGGGGTGTAAGGGCTAACCGCAGCAAATCCATGCCTGTTAATTAGGGATCGAAATTTAGGAAAATTCCTGAAATTGGGATCATTCTACCACAAATCGTCAAGATCTGATTCATGTGGCGTGCCGATGGCACGCGGCAAAATGAATTGTCCATCGAATTGGCTACCGACATGGGCCTCCTACGGAGGCCAGAATCCGGAAGAATTCCAGAAACAATAAATCACATTAGAATCCGAACATTGGGCTCCATAGGAGCCCAATGTCGGTAGCAGAATCCATATTGCCCGTTAAATTTTGCGTGCCATGGGCACGCCATGTAAAAAAATCTTCAAATCAGGGTAACAAAACATTCTCTTTCCGGATTAACAGTATACAATACAATCCTCTATTATGCCAAATACTTACACCCAATTGTACATTCAAATTGTTTTCGCCGTTAAACACCGGCAGGCCCTAATTAACGAGCAGATTAGAGAAGAGCTGCATAAATATATTACAGGGATCCTCATAAACAAGAAACACAAATTACTGGCTATCTATGCAATGCCGGACCATCTTCATCTTTTTATTGGGATGAATCCTGATGTTAGTCTGTCAAGCCTCGTAAAGGAAATTAAAGTTCAGACTAACAGCTTCATTAACGCAAAAATGCTAACGGGACATCCATTTCACTGGCAAAAAGGATATGGGGCCTTTTCTTATGCAAAATCTCAAAAACACAATGTCATTGAATATATCCTGCACCAGAAGGAACACCATCAAAAAAATACATTCCGCAAAGAATACCTTGAGTTTTTGAGAATATTTGAGATTGATTACGATGAAAAATATCTGTTTGAATTCTTTGATTAACATGGCGTGCCTATGGCACGCGTCAAATTGAATTGTCCATCCAATTAGGCTACCGACATGGGCCTCCTATGGAGGCCAAAAACATGGGATATTCCCATCCCAAAATGGCTACCGACATGGGCCTCCTATGGAGGCCAAAAACATGGGATATTCCCATCCCA
>ENA-UOWG01001137-UOWG01001137.1-activated-sludge-metagenome-genome-assembly--contig:-NODE-1137-length-28276-cov-31.853372_pt1 | contig 28276 bp, 26 predicted proteins | sample MGYA00238147_ERZ761563 | MGnify/ENA primary metagenome ERZ761563 (study PRJEB28884, sample SAMN05720216) | anaerobic digester metagenome | isolation source: active sludge of municipal... | reverse complement strand
TGATAAGAATTTTATCTTTTCCCGTGCCCTCCAGCGTATGCTCCTGAAGAGGGTTCGGCGTTGTGTCAAAAATGTTAAGCCTGGGAAGTGAACAAGCAGAGAGCATCAGCGTCATGCCCAGAGCCAACAGGAAGAATATTTTTTTCATGGGAATTCCTTTCCTTCAAGGTTCATTACTTCATCAATTTTAAAATATACTTCATCATTTTACCCTTGTGGGGCGCGGTGACGTCAACGATATCGACGAAGTTGTAACTGCGCAGAATGCTTTTCGTGTGCGAGAAGGTATCAAAGCTGTATTTCCCGTGATATCGGCCCAACCCGCTCGAGCCCACGCCGCCGAACGGCAGGTAATGTGTAACGAGATGCATAATGGTGTTATTGACCGCCCCGCCTCCGAAAGGGATCTCGCGGATTATTTTTCTGCGGATGACTTTGTCGTTTAAGAACATATATAAAGCCAGAGGCTTGGGACGTTCGTTGATTTTGCGAATGATGTCGTCAAGGTCGGAATAAGGAATGATTGGCAGTATCGGGCCGAAAATTTCGTCGTGCATGACGGGATCGTTCCATTCCACGGGGAACAGCAGGGTTGGTTCAATGTAGCGGTCCGCCCTATTTGTTCTTCCACCAAAAACGGTCTTTTTTTCGTCAAGCAGGGCCGTCAGTCGCTGAAAGTGCCGGTCGTTGATGATCCGGCAGTAACGGGGATGCTTCGAGGCGTCCTCCCCGTAGAATGTCAAGATGACTTTAATCAGCTCATCCATGAAAGCGTCTTTGACGGACTCGTGAACGAGAACATAATCCGGGGCGATGCAGGTTTGACCGGCGTTGAGAAACTTTCCCCAGCCGATGCGGTTGGCTGCTGTCTCCAGATGCGCCGTTTCGTGGATAATGGCGGGGCTTTTGCCACCCAGCTCCAGCGTGAGCGGTGTGAGATTTTTCGCCGCGGCGGCCATGACGGCCTTCCCCACAGGAACAGAACCGGTGAAGAAAATGTAATCAACGGGCAATTCCAAAAGCGCCTGCGTTTCCGGGGCCGCGCCCTGGACGACATGAATGTATTCCATGGGAAACGCGTTGTTGATCATTTTCTCCAGAACAGCCGCCGTGTGCGCTGAGATTTCCGACGGCTTGAGAATGGCCGTATTCCCCGCGGCAATTGAGCCGATCAGGGGCATCATCAAAAGCTGAAAAGGATAATTCCATGGCGCGATAATCAACGTGACACCGTAGGGTTCCTTGTATATGTAACTTTTGGCGGGATACATGATGATGGGCGTCAGCACTTTTTCCCGCGCCGCCCAGTCCCGGACACTGGCAATGGCGATTTTGATTTCATGATACACACCGGATAGTTCTGTCGCGTAAGCATCGATGTCATCTTTATGAAGATCAGCATAGACGGCAGCCAGAATTTCTTTTTCACGCTTGCTGATAAGGTTTTTGAGTTTTTTCAGAGTTTCAATGCGAAAAGAGATATCATGGGTTTTCCCCGACCGGAAAAATACTTTTTGCGCCTGATACAAATCTAAAAACATAGACTTTTCCATGACAAACCTTTCATAAAGAATTTTTAGAAACCCTGCATGACAGGATGTTGTTTGCGTGAATTAGTATATGCGTGAGGGCGTAAGGTGTCAAGTGCGCCACGTTCATGAAACTGATAATGAAAGTGGACAAAACCTGCTTATTCATGTAAGGCATCGCAAAATGCTGAAACATCATAATGCATAAACCGATGAGAGGAAATGATGGATATTATACAGGCTGTTGTTCTGGGACTGGTGCAGGGATTAGGGGAATTTCTGCCGATATCCAGTTCGGCTCATCTGGTTTTGGTGCCCTGGTTGATGCATTGGGCGTATACCGGATTGACTTTTGATATCGCCCTGCACGTCGGCACACTGATTTCCGTTGTATTTTACTTCTGGAAGGATTGGCTCAATCTGCTGCACAAGGGATTCACGCGGCCAAAAGAAAGGGAAGGACAGCTCTTCTGGTACCTGGTGTTAGCGACAATTCCCGGCGCTTTAATCGGCTACTTGCTCGAGGATGTCGCTGAAACGGTTTTCCGCAATCCCATCCTGATTGCCTGTATGCTGATTCTGCTCGGGGTCATTCTTTACAGGGTTGATCGCAGGGGAAAGAAACTCATTGACGTTGAACATATTTCGCTAAAAACCAGTTTTCTGATCGGTCTCTCACAGGCTTTAGCCATTATACCCGGTGTTTCGCGTTCCGGCATCACCATGACGACGGCGCTCGCTCTGGGCATGACCCGCGAAGGCGCGGCTCGTTTTTCCTTTTTGCTTTCCGCACCGATTATCCTGGGGGCAGCGCTGTTTAAAATTCCGGAGGTAATTGCCAACCCGTCCATGATTGACACGAGTTTCCTCACCGGCATGGCGGTGTCTTGTATCTCAGGTCTTCTCGCTATCAGCTTTTTGTTGCGCTACGTGCAGACAAAAACGTTCCTGCCGTTTGTGTTGTATCGCTTCCTGTTGGGCGCCGTGGTTATTGCTGTTGCCTGTTTCAGATACACAGTATAAACACATGTCGGTTCAAATGCCGAATGATGCAAGGACACTGTTTCCATGGGGAGGAGCTCAGCCTTCAACAGCGGGAAGTCTTTCCCAATCAGAAAGTTTTCCGCAATGGCGATAAACTGAAAATGATCTTCCTCAATAAGATGCCTTAGAAAAATAATTTTCTGTGGGGTTAATGTCGCGACATTGTCAGAAACGATGACAGGTTTGTTTTTGGTTGATGAGCCAACCGTAGCGATGCGATAGCGCATGGACCTATAGCCCATTTTTTTTGCCGGTTTTTTTGAGTTGTAAAGATATATGCAGTTCTTTTATAAGTTTTTTACTTATTTTGCCGGGCGTTTGGCCGAAATCTACAAAAACAAATTATCGCTGGTCGCCTAGCTGTTTTGCGATTTCCTTTTTATGCAAGCGCCACACTGCCCTGTTTAACGAACAGCGTGACGCTTGATAGATAATGTTTATTTCATTGCCTGTTCCACGGCCACCGCAACAGCGACCGATGCACCAACCATGGGGTTGTTGCCCATGCCGATGAGGCCCATCATTTCCACATGGGCGGGAACGGATGATGAACCGGCAAACTGCGCGTCGGAATGCATGCGTCCCATCGTATCCGTCATGCCATAGGATGCGGGGCCTGCGGCCATATTGTCGGGATGAAGCGTTCTTCCCGTTCCACCACCCGAGGCAACCGAGAAAAACTTCTTTCCCGCGAGCAGGCGTTCTTTTTTATAAACACCCATCACCGGATGTTGGAAACGCGTCGGATTGGTGGAATTCCCCGTTATGGCAACATCAACTCCCTCGAGATGCATGATGGCCACACCCTCGCGCACGTCATCCGCACCGTAACAGCGGACTGCTGCGCGTTCGCCTGTCGAATAAGCTTTCTCCTTGGCCACGGAAACCTTGCCTGTTTTATAGTCAAAAGCGGTTGCCACGTGGGTAAACCCGTTAACACGAGCGATAATGTGAGCTGCGTCTTTTCCCAAACCATTCAGGATGACACGAAGTGGTTTCTTCCTTGCCTTGTTGGCAGACTTGGCAAGACCAATAGCGCCTTCCGCCGCTGCAAAGGATTCATGTCCCGCACAGAATGCGAAACAGGTGGTTTCCTCGCGCAGCAGCATTGAGGCAAGGTTTCCATGACCGATACCAACCTGACGGTCATCGGCAACTGACCCGGGAATACAGAACGACTGAAGACCTTCACCGAGAGTTTCCGCTATATCGGCGGCATTCTTCTGCCCCTTTTTAATAGCTGCGGCGGCGCCCACCAAATATGCCCATCCGGCGTTTTCAAATGAAATCGGTTGAATGTCTTTTACGATTTTACGAACATCCACGCCTTTTCCCAGACATACTTTTTCGGCTTCCTCCAGTGAGGAAATTCCATATTTGGCGAGAAAAGGAGTGATTTGTTTTATTCTTCTTTCATATCCTTCAAATAGTGCCATTTTAAAACTCCTTATCCTTTACGTGGGTTAATGATTTTAACAGCTTCGGCAAAGCGTCCGTATGTTCCGGTTGCTTTGGCAAGCGCACTCGCCGCATCCATACCCTTGGCGATATTATCCATCATGACGCCAAGCTGAACGAACTTGTAACCGATAATTTCGCTGTCGCTGTCGAGACCGATTTCAGTGACATAACCTTCAGCCATCTCCAGATAACGAGGGCCTTTTTCTTTTGTCCCGTACATCGTGGCAATCACGCTCCTGAGCCCCTTACCCAGATCTTCCAGACCAGCGCCAATAGGAAGCCCGCCTTCGGAAAAGGCAGTTTGCGAACGGCCATAAACAATCTGGAGAAAGATTTCCCTCATGGCTACATTTATCGCGTCACAAACTAGGTCGGAATTCAGCGCTTCCAGAATTGTTTTATGCGGCAAGATTTCTGCGGCCATCGCGGCGGAATGAGTCATGCCGGTGCAGCCGATACATTCAACCAACGCTTCTTCGATAATGCCGTTTTTCACGTTTAGGGTAAGTTTACATGCTCCCTGCTGAGGCGCACACCTTCCGACACCATGTGTAAGGCCACTAATATCTTTAATTTCCTTCACCTGTGTCCACTTGCCCTCTTGAGGTATGGGGGCGGGGCCGTTTTTAGCGCCCTTGGCGACTACGCACATTTGTTCAATTTCATGAGTGTGTTCCATAAAAATTAAATCTCCTTCCAGTCATATTCTTTCCTTTCTTTAAAAAAAGTTGGTCCTACTTTGATAAAACATCAGATAGCTTTTCTATCTGAGCAATCAATTGTTTAATGTTATCCGTCTGCCCCTGTTTCCGGGAAAGCAGGGCTTCGATGGTCGCGAGTTCTTCATGGATATAGCTGGTTGCCTGGATGCGCATAGCATCGATGGCGTTATTCACACTTTTTTCCCACTGATAGGCCAGACGCGACAAATTGATTTCCACCTCTTTCGGAACGCCTGTCATAAAATGCCGATCGAAGGACCCACGGAACAAAAACATGGGAATAAGAAACCAGAGCAGATCCAGATGAACATCAAAAGACTTAGTGAAGGCAATATCCGGGTGGTCGGGTTCAACTACATCAAGATTCCAATCAACCCCCGCTAGTTTTACGCCCAACACGTTTTCAATATTGTCTCCAAGAAATTTGCAAAATGCCTCCAATGATCGAGAAAAGCTTGAGTGGGCTTTTTTCAGTGTGCCCAGAAAATGAACGTGTTCGGTTTTGGAAAGCTGTCGGATTTCTTCGGAGAGCGTTTCAGATACCCAGGCTTCATAACGTCGGGAGAGTTTCCAGAGATTGCCCTGCCAGGATGGCATGTCTTGTTCCAGTTTAGCTTTCACTTTTTTAATTAGAGGCACTAAAAATGGCTCGAGATAGGTTTCAATCATGGGGCGAGTTTGCCGTTGATGCTCACGGGAAATAATGCCCAGTTCCTCGTTCATCAGATCTTCGTTAACTTTTTCGTTGAGTATCTGCTGATGCAGACTGTCTCGATTCAAGTCAGCTTGTAAAGATGAATGCAGTGCGATTCTTAAATAGCTCAGCGTGCTTTGTGACAGTGAGCGGCTCTTATGACGCAGAATCCTCAGAAATTCAGCATCTCGATTCGCACAAATTGTCTGAAAAATGTCTTGTTCAATGGATTGTTTGTAGTCTGCGGTTTTGATTTTCGTAGAATACAGGTAAACCGGCAGTGTCCGGTGAAGTTCCCGCTGGAGTGTCTGCTGAAAAAACGAGATGATTTCCTGTTGCTGTTCCGGTGAAAGCAAATCGGCCTTGGTCAACAAAATAATAATGTTTGGTGTATGGCTGGTCAGTTCACGTATCAACTCCAGGTCATGTTCCGACAAGGGCCGGTCGGAGCTTACAGCCAGAAGGGCGGTGCCGACCGACGGAAGCCAATTTTCTGACGCTAACTGGTGATATTTGTAAACACTGCCCAGTCCGGGTGTATCGACCAAACGCAAGCCGGGATATTTTTGCAGAGTCGGTAACTCAATATCCACAATCGCAACGTTTTTCTCGTTGCCGGGATTCTTGGCCTCCGAGGTAAACTCTACAATATCAGCTAAAGGCACCTCCGTGGTGCGCCCATTGAAATGACGAACCAGCGCACGTTCCTGAGCTCCATATTGTATGCGGGTAATGGCTGTGGTGACAGGAATAGCGCCGACAGGCAAAACGGCATGACCGAGAAAGCTATTCAAAAAAGAGCTTTTCCCAGCCTTAAACTGTCCCAGAACAGCCACATCGATAAGTGGATCCTCTAAAAGCAAATCCCTTGCGGCAACCAGTTGCCTCTCCAGAAGGCTGAGCAAATTTTGTATATCAGGTAGGGAAATTAGATTTTGAGAAGTCACACAAAGCTCCCACGGTTCAAACATAGATCGTAGGAGTTATCAGCAAGGTGTGCGGTTAAAGGCGAACTCCATCGCCTGTTTTCATTTGATATCAGAATGACGCTGGACGTGTCAAGTTTTTCAAGAGGTAATTTATTTGAAAAGTAAAGGTGCTAAAAAAAGAGCGGCGCATAATTGCGACGCTCCTTAAGATACGATCAAAAAAATGGAATTCAATCTATTTCTCTCCCAACGGTAAGATCACTTTTTTGAAATTTTCATTTATCACCTGCGCCATAGCGCAGTAAATGGCCGAAAATCCGCAAAAGATGCCTTCGTAGCCGGTCAAAACCGCCCATGTTCCGGTCCAACCGAACGCGTCGCGCGCTGCGAGCATCCAAAACAGAATCGTCAGTGACAGAAAGACAACCTGAAGTCCTCGATTGGCCTTCCATGTACCGATCCACATGAAAAATGTGAACAAACCCCACATAAAGAGATACCACGCCAAAAATCCCATGGTGTTGGCGGTTATGCCGAATTTTCCATTGAAATAAACCAGGAACACAAATGTCAACCAGAAGAGTCCATAGGACGTAAAAGCGGTGGTGCCAAAAGTATTACCTTTTTTAAATTCCATGCAACCCGCTATAATCTGCGCGATTCCTCCGTAGAAAATACCCATTGCCAAAATCACTGCGCTCATCTCAAACAAGCCCGCGTTATGGATGTTTAAAAGAACCGTGGTCATTCCAAAACCCATCAAACCTAGAGGGGCTGGATTAGCAAGATTGTTAGACATAAAAATACTCCTCAAATGCTTAAAATGCGTTAGAAGAAAGTAACGACAAAGTGCGCCGTTACTTTCTTCCGTAATTTTTTTCTAGCCGACGGCTGTAATCGCGACGAGCAAACCCGCGGCAAATAGAATCATCCCCACACCCGCTCCACTTGCGGTGGCCAAAATGGGGGCCACTCCAAGTAAAAGAAACCCTAATAAGCATCTTCCTTCTCTTGAGTCCATAATATTCTCCTTAATTTTCGACACTTTTGATACTGACGGCTGATATGGCGATCCGTTCTTTCGACAACGGATATTTCATCACAATTCCGATGGCTTCCACCGTGTCTCCCACCACCACTTTGTTGGCAGGTGCGGTAAACATGATAACCCGAATTATTCCCGTCGTATCTTTAATATGAAAGTGAGGCCTGTTGAGCCATTTGAAACTGATTTTTTGAACCTCACCAGATATACGCACAACATTGCCGATCATTGCCGGAACAATTTTCCCTATCTTGCAGGAACGCGCCTGATTTTCAGTCTGTTCGTGGGCCTGCGTAAAACTTCTGCGACTCATCCAGGCCAAGGTCATCGGGATGACCAAAAGCATGATCAGGCCGGGAATGGCATACCATAAAAAGCCCGCGTTACCTGTTGCAGCATAATTCAGGGCCACAGCCCCCGCGCAAATAATGAAGACTATCCAGGCAAATACCGACATTCATTACCTCTACTCCTTGGGCAGGTCATTTCTGAACATCAGGAAGTATGTCACCCCGATGAAGAGAAAGCCGCCGAAGATATTACCGATCGTAGCGGGAATAAGATTCCAGATCCAGATATCACCCCAAGAAAGACCTCCGTTACTGATAAGAAGAGCATTGGCGCTCTTTTCTATAACCGACGGATACCAGTCGGTCAGGAATTTCCCGGCCGGGAGAAAATACATATTGGCCACGCAGTGCTCAAAACCGGTCGCAACGAAGGCCATGATGGGGAACCAGATGCCGAAAAACTTCCCGATAATGTCATCTGCCGTAATAGCAAGCAGGATCGCGATATTAACCAGAAAGTTACAGCCGATGGCCTTGATGAAGCAGGACCATAGCCCTGCGGTTCCGACGGCCTTGTAAGTCAAAATTTTGCCTACGGAAATGTTGATGGCGGTCATCCCGAAGGCGTTTACAACCATGCCGTTTGCCGTACCGTCAACAAAGGGGCCGATCACCATGACATAGGCATAGGCGAGAGAACCAACTAAATTTCCAATGTAAACCCATACCCAGTTTCTCATCACAGCGCCCCAGGTGACCTTTTTCATCATGGCAGCCACAGGGACGATCATACAATCGCCGGTAAAGAGCTCCATGCCGGTCAGGACAATAGCAATCAGGCCGACGGGAAACACGGCGCCGCCAATTAACTTTGCTACGCCAGCACCGAGAATCGGCGCTGCTCCGGTTGAGCATACGGTGCACAGCGCCGCTCCAATGGCGATGTATGCGCCCGCCATGAATCCTCGAAGCAGCAGATTAAAGATTGAAAGTTTAGCCTTTCCGACTCCCGCATTACCGACGAGAGCCACCATTTTTGCAGGGGGGTTAAAAGCCATTAATCAATACCTCCTATATTCGTATTTTTTGATGTAAAGGATTTCGTTCTCCACGATGGTCCTTTCATCTTTATATGATCATATGATTGCATAAAGACACATCAACAGATGCTCTGAGCTTGCGTCGCCCTGAGATGCGAACCGGATGCTTGCGCATGCAAGTAATCAAGGGACTTTTTTAACTGGCGAATGCTTCTTTGACTTCTTTCTTCCAGATGCAAAGGAGTTTTTTCCCGTGGGGTTGGCACTGAGTCAATTCCCATTCACTTTCCCCCTCTTTGTCGAGGAGACCTTTGAAGTGATCCTGGCTGCCCGGTATTCCGTCGATAACGCAGGTTCCTGTCTCGTTACAGGAGATGGCCTCTGGTGGGATGAGTCGGTCCAGATCAATGATGCTTGTTTTGTATTTCCATCTTGCCATGTGATTGTTCCTCCTTAAAGAATTATCTGTAAATAGATACTATACAGGCATGTCACTGTCAATAACTTTAAGACTGACAGTCTATCGCCAAATGGATGTTTCAGGACGAAATAGCGGATTATGCAAAGAAAAGCCCCCCTTCGAAGACAAAACCGAAGAGGGGCTTCAAATTTAAGTTGATACGACGGTTAAGCTTTTTTACCTTTTGGGGGTTTGTAAACCAGAGCAATGCAGAAACCGACGGCCAGCAGTGCAGCTGCAATATATAACGCCTGCGGTTTGAATGCTTCAAAAACAAAAGGTCCGATAATGCCGGCGACGCTCCAAGCGGTCAACATGAATCCGTAAACCTTGCCAATGTAAGCCGGGCCGAAGGCGTCAGCTGCAAAGGCGGGCATTGTGGCGAATCCGCCGCCGTAACAGGCCAAAAGGTAGCAAGATACAACAATGAACAGATAATAATTAGCTACATAACCCATAGCGACTAGGACGTAAACAACGGCCTGAGTGGCAAACATGATCAGGAAGACCATGCGGCGGCCGATATTGTCGGATATTTTGGCCCAGAACAGACGACCCAAACCGTTGAAGATTGCGGCGATGGCAACAACGGTTCCACCCGCGGCGGCAACCATGGCGGTTTGTTCGGGTGTCAAGCTGCCCAGCAGATTCATGGTTTTCTTGTATATATCCTGAGCAAGCGGTGAGTGCTGAGAAATCAAACCCAGACCGGCAGAAACGTTGAGACAAAGCATGGCCCACAGCATCCACCATTGCGGTTTTTTAACTGCTTCACCAAACATGAAGGAGTCTGCGGCGGAGACGGATGTAGCTGCGGGTGTGAAACCTTTGGGGAGCCATCCGGCGGGTGGATTCTTAAACAACTGGGCGGCACCGGTGACCAAAATCAGGAAGATGATACCCCAGATATACCAGGTCATGGCTACACCGGACGCAATTATTTTACCATCCGGACTGATTTGCTGAAAAGAAGCAATCATAGCTGGAGCAATTTTCCCCATGAAGAAAGCGCCTGCGCCAAACCCCATAACCGCCAGACCTGTGACCAGACCGCGTTTGTCAGGGAACCAGCGGATCAGTGTGGCAATAGGGGTAACATACCCGAAACCATTACCCAAAGCGGCAATGATGCCAAAGCCAAGATAAAGAATTGCTATACTCCCGACTTGATCGGCATAACCTGCAATCAGGGTACCGATGCCGAAGAGAATACCACCGATTGTGGCTACAAAACGAGGCCCTTTTTTATCCACCAGTGTTCCGCCGAAAGCGGCGGCGCAGCCGATGATCCCCATAAGGATCATGAATGTCAGTTGGACTTCCTTACCACCCCAGCCGTGCATTTTCATGAGTGGAATTTTAAAAACAGACCACGCATAAACGGTGCCGAGACACAGTTGAATAACAACGGCAGCGATAGCAATAAACCATCGCTTACTCTCCAAGTTTTCATTCGCCATATTTTAATTCCTCCCTTGCCTTTCTTGCCTTTTATTAAGGCTTAAAATGTATTTGGTGACACTTTAAGAAAACATCCATTTGGTGAGAAAAATTGTTTTTTTTATCATGTCATAAAAATCTTCAAATGCTTGCGTCTTATACATAAAGAATATGCCCCTGGCAAGGGGCATATTCAATTTTTTATCATGTTTTGTTTAGCATAGATTTTTAGTGGCTGTTGATGACTACGCAGCCGCCAGTTTGACAGCACAGACTTTATATTCGGGAATCTTGCCTGTCGGATCCAGCGCTGGATTGGTCAGGAGATTCACGGGCGCATCCGTAAAATGGAAATTCATGAAAATTGATCCCGGCGCGCTTTTGGTCGTGATGCGGGCTTTGGCTTCCACATTGCCGCGCCTGGATGTAACTTTGACCAACTGCCCACCGGAAATGCCCAGCTTTTCAGCATCTGCCGGATTGATTTCGACTAGGCTTTCGGGACAGCGTTCGGATGGACCCTGAGCGCGCGTCGTCATGGTGCCGGTGTGGTAATGATACAGTACGCGTCCCGTGGAAAGCAGGAATGGATACTCTTTATCCGGCAGTTCATCGGGCGGTATGAATTCAATGGCCGTAAAAAGTCCCAGGCCCCGCGAGAATTTGTCTTTGTGCAAAAATTTAGTGCCCTTGTGCTCCGGGGTCGGGCAGGGCCATTGCAAGCCTTCTTTGTCAAGCCGTTGGTACGTGATACCAGCGTAACTGGGCGTGACGGTCGTGACTTCGTCAAAAATCTCTTTGGCGGACGCATAATGCATCGGGTAACCCATTTTATTGGAGATGCCGCAGATGACCTCCCAGTCCGTTTTGGCCTCTCCCGGCGATGCAATCGCCTTACGCACGCGCTGCACGCGTCGTTCAGTATTCGTAAAGGTGCCGTCTTTTTCGGCGAAGGCAGCCACCGGTAAAACCACATCAGCGATTTGCGCCGTTTCGGTCATGAAAATATCCTGCACGATCATCAAGTCCAGTTTCTGCAGTTCTTTTTTGACATGATGCAGATCCGGGTCGGACAGGAGTGGATTCTCTCCCATAACATAAAGTGCTTTGATCGCACCGCTACCGGCCCCGGCCATGATTTCCATCAGCGTCAGACCCGGCTTGCCGGAAAGTTTTGCACCCCAGGCCGCTTCAAATTTCTTACGAATATCTTCATTGGCAACCTGCTGGTAGGCCGGATAAACATTGGGTAGGGCGCCCATGTCACAGGCTCCTTGGACATTATTTTGGCCGCGCAGAGGATTGACGCCACCTCCTTCAATGCCGACGTTTCCGCAAAGCATCGACAGGTTGGCGGTGCTCTTCACATTGTCCGTGCCGGTGATATGCTGGGTAATGCCCATCGCGTAAATGATGCTGGCGCGGTTCGCTTTGGCATACATTCGGGCGGCTTTTTTCAAGTCTTCCGCCGGCACACCGGAAATCTTTTCAACGTAGGCCGGTGTGTATTTGGCCACAACCGCTTTCAGGGCATCGAACCCTTCCGTCCTTTCGGCAACGTATTCTTTGGCGTAGAGACTTTCCGCGATAATCACATTCATCAGGCCGTTGAAAACAGCCACATCCGTTCCCGGATTCTGTCTCAGCCAGATGTCGGCATATTTGACGAGGTCGATTTCCCGCGGATCGATGACGATCAGTTTGGTGCCGTGCTGTTTGACGGCCCGCTTGACTTTCATACCGATGACGGGATGGTTTTCCGTTGTGTTGGTGCCTGTTGCCAAAATTAAATCTGTGTATTCCAATTCATCAATGGAATTCGTCATGGCTCCGCTGCCGAATGTGGCGGCCAGACCGGCCACCGTCACGGAGTGTCAGAGACGGGCGCAATGATCGACATTGTTGGTGCCGATCACCGCTCTCATAAATTTCTGGAACAGGTAATTTTCTTCATTGGTGACGCGGGCGGAAGAAAGGCCGGCAATGCTGTCCGGGCCGTTTGCTTTTTTGATGGCCTTCAGTTTATCGGCAATGAACGTATAAGCCTCCTCCCAGGTAGTTTCCTGAAGATCTTCGCCTTTCTTATAGCGGATAAGTGGTTTTCTCAGTCGGTCGGGATGCGACACGAAATCCATGCCGAAACGTCCCTTGACACAAAGACTACCGTCATTAGGCGCGCCGTATTCACGGTTACCCATGACCTTAACGATTTTGTTATCCTTGATATAAAGATCCATCTGGCAGCCGACGCCGCAATAAGTGCAGGTCGTGCGGACTTTATCGAGTTCCCAGGGACGGCCGCCAAATTTCGCCTGTTTGAACGTGATGGCACCGGTGGGGCAGACCTGAAGGCATTCGCCGCAGAATACGCATGACGAATCGATGTAGTCTGCATCAAAGGCAGGACCGACTTTCGCGTAGGATCCACGCATCGCGAAATCAAGCACTTCATTGACCTGAATTTCGTTGCAGGCGCGGATGCACCGGCCGCAAAGGATACACTTGTTCAGATCCCGATGGATCATGGTGTTGCTGTCGTCCATGTGGTAGCCGGGAGGTTCGATATTGAAACGGGGTTTATCAATCTGCAGCCAGTAAATCAGATTCTGGAGTTCACATTGTCCGTTTTGTTCGCAGGTCAGACAATTGTGGTCGCCAGAGGACCACATCAATTCAACGATCATCTTCTGGGCGGCGCGAACTGCCGGCGTGTTGGTGCGCACAACCATGCCGGGGGTGATTGGTGCACAGCAGGAAGCGACCAGACTGCGCGCGTTTTCCACTTCCACGACACAAACCCGGCACGCGCCGACGTTGGTGGTGTTTTGATAATGGCAAAGCGTGGGAATATAAATCCCCATGCCTTTTGCCACTTCCAGGATCGTTTGTCCGGGATTTGCCGATACTTCCTGTCCATCAATTGTAACCGTAAGCTTTTTTTCCATTTTTCTTCTCCAGTCTCAAAGGATCTATACCCGATGCTTTTCCTTATAAAGCACAAGAGTTTATGCTATTTTAAACAAGTGACTTATAGTCGTATCAAGCCATTTTGTCAATTATGTCAATAATGACGCAATCTTATCTAAACAGGTGGCGATACCATGTAACTCATAAGTAATATTAATAACTTATGCTAATCGAGGTTGTCAAATGACAGAAGAATATTATATTAAAGGCCACATAATTTGAAAAAGGAGTATTTATGACGGTGACTGCTCAAAAGAGTTTGTATCGGGAAAATGTGGAAAAAATAAGTCAGCTATCTTTTGCTGTCGGCGCGTACCGCCCCCCGAGTGAAGGGGGTAGTGCATCGCTTTTATTAAGGATTACTGAAAATTGTCCCTGGAACAAATGCACATTTTGCGAAATGTACAAAGGGCACTCTTTCATTTATCGAACCGTTGCGGACATCAAAGCCGATATCGACACCGTAAAGGTCATGGTGGATGAAATCAGCGAAGTCTCCAGGAAAGCAGGTCAGAAAGGCCAGATCAATAGAGAGGTCCTTCAGGCTCTTTTGAGCGTCAACCCCTATCTAAACGAAAATCATTGTTTTTCTAACGTTTTCAGCTGGCTTTATTATGGCGGGAAGACGGCCTTCCTGCAGGACGCTAACAGTATGATTATGCGGCCGCATGAGTTTGTCGATGTATTGCAACATTTGAGAAGGACTTTAAACACCCTGACGAGGGTTACATCCTATACCCGTTCAAAAACTCTGGCACAAAGAAAACTCGAAGAGCTGATTACCATCCGGGAAGCGGGGCTTGATCGCATTCACGTCGGTCTGGAAACAGGCGATGATGAACTTTTAAAAATTGTCCGTAAAGGCGTGACCAGTGCCGAGCAGATCGAAGGCGGCAAAAAGGCAATGGCCGCAGGATTTCAGCTTTCCGAATACTGGATGCCCGATCTGGGTGGTCGGGAGCGCTGGCGGCAGCATGCAGAAAATACGGCGCGTGTGTTAAATGAAATTAATCCGCACTACATCCGCTCGCGTCCCTTTGTGCCCAGGCAGGGAACGGAAATCTTTGAAGATTACGAACAGGGTCGGTTGCACATCTCCTCGCCCCATGAACGGCTGGAAGAATTGCGGGTGATGATTGAAAAGCTGGAGGTAACATCGCGGGTGTGCTTCGATCACAACATGAATTCCTGGACTAATCGCCAGGGTGGACTTCTTTTCCAGATGGATTATGAGGGCTATAAGTTTCCAGAGGAAAAACCGCTTGTGCTCGAGCTGATCCGGGAAGGTCTATCAGTCGATGAAGACCGGCATATCAATATTAAAGAACTCATCGCGATGGGGTCTTTATAAACTCAAAAGTTAGCCAGTTCTATTTTCAATGCAGAATATCATGCTCTGATTTCTGAGAACGATTACCGACGGAGAATCCGATGGTTCGACCAATGGACTGAAAATCTTTTTCCAGCCGGCCGATAATTTCTTCGGCCGGACTGACATCGGCCCTTCCCGGATAAATATCATACCGGCTTTTATATTTTTCCGGCGTGAAATCCGGCATGACCACGTTTGCGCCCGCCTGGAGAGCCTGAAGGCGTCCGTGAGGATTAAGAGTGGTCAGCGCCGTCGTGGCCGGAATGTTGGTGTTACGGGTCAAAAGCCTCGCCATGGCAATCACACGGAGCGTCAGTTCAATATCATCGTTATCGATTCCGGCCAGTGGCGTGTCAGGATGCGCAATGAACGGGCCGATACCCAGCATATCCGCGTCAAGTAATTTCATCACTAGCAGATCGTCCGCCAGAATTTCGAAAGTCTGACCTGGCAAGCCCACCATATTTCCCGTTCCCGTTTCAAAGCCCAAGTGCTTGAGCGACTGCAAGCATTGCATCCGCCTGTCCAGTTGGCAGCCGGGACGAAGATATTGATATAGTTCCGGTGATGCGGTTTCATGCTTGAGCAGATAACGGTTGGCGCCGGCTTGTCCAAAGGCTTGAAAATCGGAGACGTTTCTCTCGCCGATGGATAGGGTGATCATCAGACCCGTTTCATTTTTAATTCGTTCAATCAAGAGGCAGATTTTATCGGTGGAATAGAATAAATCCTCCCCGGATTGCAAGACGACTGTTGGAATGCCCGTTTTTATAATATGTTCCGCCGTGACAAGAATTTCATCATCAGTCATCCGATAGCGGCTGAGCCTTCCGTTGTTTTTGCGTAGGCCGCAGTAAAGGCAGTTGCGCTCGCAGAAGTTCGAAAACTCGATGATTCCACGCAGGTAAATTTCCCTGCCGACTTCATTTTTCCGGACGCGGTCAGCGGTAGCGAAAAGGTCTTCAGAATATTCACCGGGCATTTTTAGAAGTTCGATGATTTCATCTCTGCTTAAAGGTTTTCCGATTTCCGCCTTGAGAAGCAGTTTTTCAATATGATCAGATATAGACATCTCGTACGCCGTCCTCGATTTGTTGCAGCCGGCTTTCAGCCTGTTGCTTGCGTTTGGTTTTAAAAGACTTCGCCAGCGTTTCCGCAATCAGTTTTTCACCGGCCTCACGTGTTTGAGGGCTGGCATAATCCATCAGATATTCCTTAAAAGTGAAAAGAGCGTTCGTCTGGCAGAATTTCTGAATCAGCCCGGGTTTGGCCAGATCCATGAAGTCCTTGCCGGTGCGACCCAAGCGGTAACAGGCCGTGCAGAAACTGGGAATGTGCCCATGCTGGCTGATATCGTAAATGACTTCATCGAGCGTGCGAGTGTCTCCCAGATTAAACTGCGCGGCGCGGAACGCGTCACTGGTATCGTCCTGATAACCGCCGGGATTGGTCCGTGAACCCGCGCTGATCTGCGAAACACCGTAGGCAAAAACTTCCGAACGCAGGGCGGGATTTTCCCGGGTGCTTAGAATGATGCCCGTATAAGGCACCGCCATACGGATAATGGCCACCAGTTTTTTGAAGTCGTGATCGTTGACGGGATGAGGCGGAGCGATAGCCGCCGGAGCGTTGAAGGCCGGCTCCAGGCGTGGAATGGAAATCGTGTGCGGACCAACGCCACAGTCTTTTTCCAGTTGCAGGGCATGCAAAAGCAGTCCCAGAACTTCATATTTGTAGTCATACAGTCCAAAGAGCGCACCGATGCCCACATCATTAATGCCGCCTTCCTGAGCGCGATGCATGGCGGTCAGACGCCAGGCAAAGTCTTTTTTCGGCCCACTGGGATGCATGACTTTATACGTCTCGTGGTGGTACGTTTCCTGAAACAGGACACACGTGCCGATGCCGGTTTTCTTTAATTCCTTGTATTCATCGGCTTTAAGCGGCGCAATTTCCACGTTGATCCGCCGGATCTCACCGCCTCTTTCCGTTTTAGTCGCATAGGCCGTTTCGATGGCTTCCATGAAATATTCCAGGCTCGACCGGCTGGGGTGCTCCCCACAGAGCATCAAAAGGCGCTTGTGCCCTTCGCGTTCCAGAACTTCCACTTCTTTCCTGATTTGTTCCATCGTCAGCGCAACGCGGTTGAGCTCCTTGTTATCACGCCGGAAGCCGCAGTAGAGGCAGTTGTTGGAGCAATGATTCGCTACGTAAAGAGGCGCAAACAGCACCAGGCGATTTCCGTAAATGTCTTCTTTGATCTTGTGCGCAGCCTGAAGAATCGCCCCGATGAGTTCGTCATCTTCCGCCTGGAGCAGGAGGGCAACCTCTTCCAGCGCGAGGCCTTTGAGTTCACGGGCCTTGTCGATAATTTCACGAATCCGGATCGGTTCTGGATTCTTCGCCTGCTCGAGAATGCTTTCAATCCGGTTGTCGTCAATAAAATCTTTCATCATCTTTTTACCTTCTTATCCTTTATGTTTTTGTCAGGGACGCTTTAACGGAAACACCAGGCAGAGCGCCTAATTTCCCGGTCAACGCGCCGATCTCGTCAGTGGAGGCGTGAACGATGAGGGCGATGATGTGCAGCTCTCCGGGCGCGTGCGGCAGTCCCATCCGCCCGATGATCATTTCACCGAAATCACACAGGATCTGATTCACCTTCTGCGCCTGTTTGGTTCTGTTGGTAATAATAATCGTTATGGTGCCGATGCGTTTATCCATGTATTCACATCATCATTTCGCTATGCCTCTATGTAAAAAAGGTTTGATCCGGAAGAATCAAACCTTTTCATATAAAGACTTCAGACTTCCCTTAAGATTAGGATTACCCTCCCTCTCAGGCGCAAATATTTTACGGGTTGTTACTTATCGCCATACTCCGACGTTTGTCAATACCAATTCCTAGCCTGGCATAATGCTAAATTTTCCTCTTATCAATCACTCTGCTGGCTTTGCCTTCGGAGCGTTGAATGGTTTTAGGTTCAACCAGTTTGACTTTGGCGGTGATGCCCAGGTAATCTTTCATATCCTTGAGCAGTTGTTTCTCCAGTTTCTGCAGCACCTTCACTTCGTCAGCGCCATCGAACTGTTTTTCCGTCACTTCGACCTGAACTTCCAAGGTATCAAGCGAACCCACCCGATCGACAATGAGCTGGTAATGCGGTTCCAGTCCTTCAATGCCCACCAGCACGGCTTCGATCTGGGAGGGAAAGACGTTGACGCCGCGGATAATAAGCATGTCGTCGCTTCTGCCCATGACGCGGCCCATCCGGTGGTGTGTCCGTCCGCAACGGCAGGGAGCGGGATTCAAACGGGAAATGTCACGCGTCCGGTAACGGATCAGTGGGAAAGCCTCTTTGGTTAGCGTGGTAAAGACCAGTTCTCCTTCTTCGCCGGGTAAGAGCACCTCGCCTGTTTTCGGATTGATGGTTTCCACCAGGAAATGATCTTCAAAGATGTGCATGCCGTCGCGCGCCTCGGTGCACTCCATCGCTACACCCGGCCCCATGATTTCCGACAGACCGTAAATATTCATGGCTGTCAGGTTCAGTGCCTTTTCGATTTCCTGACGCATCTGTTCGCTCCACGGCTCCGCGCCAAAAACGCCGACTCGAAGCGCCAGCGCGCGCATATCCACACCCATCGCTTGTCCCTGCTCAGCCAGGTTCAATGCGTATGAGGGCGTGCAGCAGATGGCCGTCGGGCCGAAATCCTGCAAAATCATAATCTGGCGCTTGGTGTTGCCTCCGGACATCGGGACGACGCTGGCGCCGATTTTTTCCGCTCCGTAATGAGCCCCCAACCCCCCGGTGAACAGGCCGTAACCGTAAGCGTTATGGATGATGTCATTTTTGGTGAGGCCCGCAGCCACAAAGCAGCGCCCCATGAGTTCCGCCCAGGTATCGATGTCACGCTTCGTGTAGCCGACCACGGTGGAGGCGCCGGTTGTGCCCGACGAGGCGTGCAATCGCACGATATTGCTCATCGGCGTGGCAAATAATCCAAAGGGATAATTATCCCGTAAATCTTGTTTGGTGGTAAACGGGAAATGTTTAAGGTCGTCGAGCGTCTTCAGATTATCCGGTGACACACCCGCCTTGTCGAAGGACTTTTTATAAAAACCAACGTTATGATAAACTCGCGAGGCGACCTGCTGGAGTCTTTTGAGTTGCAGCGCTTCCAGGGCTTCCCGGGGCAGGGTTTCGAATTCTTCATTGTAGATCATGATTTACGGTTCTCCTCAGGTAAAAATATTTGCATCTCTATAGCATAAACTCCCCTCAAAACCAAATTAAAGAGGTGCAGAAAAGGAATTCTCCGCAGCCGCGCGGCATCGAATCAGACGGGTTACCCGGACAGCAGATGGGGTGGCCGATTGCCGGAAAGGGGATCGTCCTATTGTAACGATGACATTTTCAAACCGTTGAAAGTAGCGGAAAGTATAAGGAACGCGATATCGCTTGATGAAGGAAAGGCATTACATTTCCACCCTTGTGACAATTCCCTGCAGGCGGCTGGGTGGCAGCTTGCTGAACTGAACAAAATTGGGCGTAATCCGTTTGATCAGGCTGAAGATGCGCCAGATGGGGTTTCGCGTGACAATATCCTCCACGCCATAAAAAATAACCTTTTCCTGAATGCCCTGTTCTTTGATCAACCCCTCGATATCGAGGATTTCCCTGTAACCGGCTTCCATTTCGAGAGCCTCGAGACCCGGCGCCAGATCCTGTTTCATCTGTATCTTGACGCCGAAGGGTTCATCGGTCCGGTTGATGGAAATGAGGATATTGCGCTCGTAAATAATGTTGCTGCGAAAGATGCTGTGGACAATGTAGGGTGAGATCATTTGGTATCCACGGCAGAAATACAGGGCTGTTCCTACAATATTCCTTCCCTTGGCGTAGATCTGTTCATAGCTGATCAGAAAGGTTTCCAGGTCCAATGGCCGCAGTGATTTGAACAAACGCTTCTGCCCTTTAGTCCAGACGAGAATCAGGGTTAAGGGAATGGCGGCCAGGATCAGTGACCAATAGGCGCCGTGGGGCAGCTTGCTTAGGGTGGCCACAAAATACATGAAGGCGATGCCGGTAACGATGATGGCGATGGGCAGCTTCCATTTCATCTTCTTGATTTGTGAAAATACCAGAATCATCATCAAACCGGTAATCGTCATCGATCCGGTCACTGCCATGCCGTATGCCGCAGCCAGGTTTTCCGATTTCTGGAAGATCAGAATCATGAAAATGACCGCACACATCACTGTCCAGTTCACGACCGGAATATGGATCTGGGATTTCATCTGGCTGGACGTATAAGAAACCTTCATTAGCGGCATGATCCTTGTCGTAATGCCTTGGTAAACAACCGAAAAAGTTCCGCTGATAATCGATTGCGACGCGATAATCGTCGCCAAAACGGTGAGCAGGAGAAACGGAATATAAAAATAGGACGCCTGATGCTGGATCATGCCGAAGAGCAAGTACTTGACTTCCGGATGGGCAATGGCAAAGACACCCTGCCCCATGTAATTGAGAAGGACGGCGGCAAATACAAAATACCAGGCATGCAGAATTGGTTTCTTGCCCAAATGACCCATATCGGCATACAGGGCCTCGCCGCCCGTGGCGCACAAAATGACCTCGGAAAGGACGAAGAAACCCGCCAATCCGTTTTCTGAAAGAAATTTGATGGCATAGTAGGGATTGACAGCCTTCAAGATCCCCGGCATGGTGACGACAGAGACCAGCCCTGTTACCGCCAGACAAATAAACCAGACGGCCATAACCGGTCCGAAGACACCGGCAACTTTATCCACGCCTCGGGATTGAACGGCAAAAAGTGCAACGGCAATCGTTACCGCGATGAGGATCAGAATCTCCAGGCGAACATTTTCCAAACCGGGGACAAGCAGTATTCCTTCCACGGCGGATAGAATAGTAATCGCGGGCGTGATAACCCCGTCACCCAATAAAAGGGAGACACCGACAAAAGCCAGAAATCCGGCGAAAGCCAGCTTGCGGCCGGGTTTGAGCGCCTTGCGCAAAATTTCCCGCAGCATGATTTCGCCACCTTGTCCCTTATAGGAAAGGCTCATGGCCAGCCAGGCGTATTCGGCAGTAACGAGGATCAGCAATGTCCAGACAACAAGAGAAAGGATTCCCAGGACGCTATCCTGCGTTCTTGGGGTCAGGGCAAATACAACAGTCAAGGTATAAATAGGGCTTGTACCGATGTCGCCGAATACAATCCCCATTGAGCGAACAACGCCGCCCCAGAAAGAATCCTGTTTACTTTTTTTCAAAATGATCCTCACAAGAAAATTGGCGTTTTATTATCACCGAAAGATAGGGTGGTCAAGCTTGGCAAATGGCGGTTGAATGGCCTGATTTGAAACGCTGCAGTTGATAAAAGTTGGTGAGAAAGTAGTGGCGTAGTAAAGCGTATTGCTGACTCTTCACGATTCACGCCTTTCCCCGTCCCACGCATCGTCATGAACATTAGGAGAAACCTCGCGGTCGTTGGCCAGAAGCTGTTCCTGAAGCGCGATTTGTTCGCGAGTATTAAAGAGATACGCTTCCCGATCATGACGATGCGCGGCCAATTTGCGCAGCGCCGCTTCATCATACTTAATAAAGTTCTGGCCGGCGCGCGTGGCACTGTATTTGCGGAATCCCAGTTTGATCAGCACATCAACCCCCAGACGTACGGACGTATCGAGCGATTCGCGATAGATATCTTCAATGCCTATATCCAGAAGGTCATAGGCATCCATGCGGTTTTTCGCTCGCACCATCACTTCCAGTTTCGGGAATTCCTTGCGCACCCGATCGATCAACTCCAGATTGATTTCCGGCGAATCGATCGCTGCAATCAGCGCCTTAGCTTCATCAGCGCCGGCGGATTTGAGGATATCCAATCGGGTGGCGTCACCGTAAAATACCGTGAATCCCATTTTTCTTAAAATTTCCACACGGTCGGAATCGTTATCAAGAATTGTCGCCGTGATCCCATTGGCTCGCAGAAACCGGCCGATGGTGCTTCCGAAATGACCAAAACCAGCAATGATCACGGCGTTTCCGCCGGTAATGTCGTCGTGGGATTTTGTCTCCACGGATTCCTTCGTGCCGAAATGCGGCAGAATTAACCGTTCGTTGATAAGCAGTAGCAAAGGCGTAATCGTCATACTGATCGCCGTGGCGCCCATCATCATATCCGTCCATTTGGTGGAGAGGATTTGAAGCTGGGCAATAAACGCGAACAGGACAAAAGCGAATTCACCAACCTGTCCCAAACCCAAGGTAAAGATCATGTTTTGATCGAAACTTAAGCGGGCTATTTTCCCGGTCACATACAGCACGAGAGATTTAACGGCAATGACACCGCAAACCAGAACCATAATCTGCAGAGGATTATCGATCATCAGTTTAAAATTAATGGAGGCGCCGACGGCAATAAAAAACAATCCCAGCAGGATGCCCTTAAAGGGTTCGATATCGCTTTCCAGTTCATGCCGAAATTCACTGTTAGCCAGCACCACGCCGGCCAGAAACGTGCCCAGTGCCGGGCTTAAACCCACCAGCGTCATCAGGTCGGCCGTGGCGATCACGATCAGTAACGCCGCAGCCGTAAAAAGTTCGCGAAGGCGAATGCGCGCGATAAAGCGCAGAAACGGCACTAGGACAAAGCGGCCCGCCAGAACGACAGCGTTGGCAGCGACAAGCAGTATCGCCGTCTGAGCCCATCCGGTCATTCCCGCCATCCATGAGGAATCGCCGCCAGATGGCTCGTGAGCGCCCGAAACAGCCAAAAGGGGCAGAAGCGCCAGGATCGGAATCACGGAAATATCCTGAAACAGCAGCACGGCGAAAGAGCTTATTCCCGCCTCGGTTTTGGTGAGAGCCTTTTCCCGCAGCGTCTGCGTGACAATAGCCGTAGAAGACATGGCCAGTGCGAGACCCGCCGCGAGCGCCGCCTGCCAGGAAAAACCGGCTAGAAACAAAGCGGCAAAACACAAAAGCGTTGTCGCACCCATCTGAAACGCGCCTGTGCCCAGGATCAGCTTGCGCATCCGCCATAACGTTGCCGGCTCCAGTTCCAATCCGATCAGAAACAGCATGATCACCACACCGAATTCGGCAAAGTGCATGATGTCCTTGCCTTCCTCTCCCACGAAACCGAGAAAGAAAGGGCCGATGATAATGCCGCCCAGCAGATAGCCCAGCACGGACCCCATGCCCAGTTTTTTTGCAATCGGCACGAAGACAACCGCAGCCGTCAGATAAATTAAGGCGTCATATAAAAATATGCCGTTCATCCGTGTTCACCCGTGATCGGTTAAAAGCCAGTCATTGAGATAATCATAGTTGCGGATAGACGCGAGGGGAAGGCCGCCCATGGCCAGCCGCCCCAGCAGTTTATGAAAAAGTGTGACATATTCAGCTAATTGCTGATCGCTTAGCAGGTGGGTGCCATGAACAACAAAAGGCGGCAGATAAATCATCTTGCACAAAGTGGCGGTCTGTTCGAAAGGCACAAGAAACTCACGGAGTGTAAAACGATTGATCTGATTTGCCGCATAAGAAGCTCTGGCGCCACCGGCGGTCAGAGCATTCAAGACGATTTTATCTTTCAGGACATTCCCCCGGGAGCCGTGCGCCCAACCGTATTCCAGAACCAGATCCATCCACTGCTTAAGCAGGGCGGGAGCGCTGTACATATAAAGGGGATAATGCCAGATGATCACGTCATGTCTGACCAAAAGCTCTTGCTCCCGTTCAATATCAATATTGAAATCGGGATATTGTTCGTAGAGATCATTGAGCGTGACACCCTCAAGCTTATCCACACCAGCAAGAAGGGCGCGGTTGGTCTTCGACTTTTCAAACCGGGGATGGGCAAAAAGGATGAGAACATTTTTCATTAAAGCTCTTCTTCCCGAACTATCTCCGTTTTAATCAGCGCAATGAGTTCCTGAAACACCGGCAGAATGTCCTTGCGGAATCTGCCCGCTACACAGACGTACATGATGTCATCGCCGACTTTTAGCAGGCCTTCATTGATCCAGGCCCGAATATCCACAATGCCTTCCATGTTCCTGAACCGGCGCAGGGCTTGATCCAGCATGACGTGATCATAAGAAAGCTTCATCCTCTCGACAGATTTGCCTTGCTTGGACGTTGCTCGGACAATGCCGTTATGCACCAGAATCATCCCGAGCATGTCCGGCGGACACGCTCTTTTGATATCAGCAATCCACTGTTCAATCATGAAAAACCTCCGGATGGATTATGGTTACCCGTCTGACCGGAGGCGACGTTCTTATCAGCGACCAGTTGAGAAAGCTTCCGGGAAAGCCCCGCGGCCAATGCTTCAAGCAAATCGGTCTTCATGTCCGGTTCGTAGCGATTGGCGTCCGCGTCTCCGTTATTCCAGGTTCCGATAATCTGACCGTCCAGCGCAAAAGGGACAACGGCAATCGACTTGACAAAATATTTTCGACTTGGCGGCAACAGCTTGTAATAAGGCTGCAAGCCCCTGTTAACCAAAACAGGTTTACCGCCGTCGGGCAGAATTTTTTCAAACAATTCCTGCGAGATGACAGAAAATCTACTTTTCAGCATTTCCGATGATTGTATCTCGCTGATAACCGGCGCGGCTTTTTCGTGATCAATGAGCGTCAGCCAGACGAAGGGCACGGAAAATTCATTTTTAATGCCTTCCAACAGATTTTCAAAAAGTCCGGCAATGTTTTCGGCCGACACAACAACGTCTTCTGTTTTTTTGAAACGCGCAGCCATGATTTCGTTGGTGGACTTCAGGTCTTCTTCTTTACCCATCAAACTTCCCCTTCCCACAGGGCGTAAATCACCGCGTGATCAGACGGCTTTTCAGAAAGCCTCGTTGGCAGGTCAATGGCACATCCTATGGATTTTGCCGCCAGTGTTTCCGTTGCCAGGATGTGATCGACACGCCAACCCAGATTGCGGCTGACAGAATCGCGGACGCGGTAATCAAAAAACGTATATTGCCCCGGTTCATCGGGATGATGCTTGCGGAATACATCCGTCAGCCCCCAGGATTGAACGTTTTCGTAGGCTTTCCACACTTCTGGATTAAAAGAAACATGCCCCAGAATCCGTTTGGGGTCATGAACATCAATGGTCTGAGGTGCGACATTAAAATCACCGCACAGAATTAATTTTTGATCCGGCTTAAAGTTCTTCTGCAAATATTTTTTCAGTCGGTTAAGCCACGCGAGCTTATAGGCGAACTGCGGTTTATCAACATCCTGCCCCTGCGGCACATAGGCATTTAAAATAATCAGATCGTTAAATTGCGCCTGAGCCAGACGGTCGGAATCGGCCGGTTCATCCGCAAGGCCAAACGACACTTTCTGCGGCCTGACGCGCGAGGCAATGGCCACGCCGTTATATTGTTTGTTGCCGCGGAAGGTTACAACATAGCCGAGCGCTTCAAATTCGGCGATGGGAAATCTGGCATCCTCAACCTTTGTCTCCTGCATGCAGAAAATGTCCGGCGAATTATTTTGCAACCAGGGCAAAACAATATGCAGACGGGAACGGATGGAGTTGACATTGTACGTGGCAATCTTCAAATTTAAGCAAAACCTTTCATCAGTTGCCGCCTTTATTATCATGACCCTTGATTACTCTCAAGATTTTTTGCGACGATCCGTGAAATCGTGTATAGGCTTATTATCGTAGAGGATGGTCGGGTGATCTTGGATGCCCTGGAGGGCATGAAGTTATTCAAACTGTTCGCTGCAAAATGGAATTGGAAAATGGAGAAAGCAGACATCACCATCATCGGAGCGGGCGTTGTCGGACTGGCCATTGCGGCCGAACTGGCAAGACCGGATTGGAGCGTCTTCATCCTGGAGAAAAATCCGATGCACGGCGGCGGGATCAGTTCCCGCAACAGCGAAGTGCTTCATGCAGGAATATATTATCCGGAAGGATCGCTTAAGGCTAGGCTTTGCGTTGCCGGAAACCCCATGCTCTATGAAATAGCCATCCGCAACAGCATCCCTTGCAAGAAAACCGGCAAGCTGATCGTAGCAACAAATTCCGGGGAAATTGAAGCTATCGAAAAGCTTTATGAAAACGGACGCGGTAACGGCGCAGAATCTTTATCGCTCATCGGCAAGCGACAAATGACGCGGATGGAGCCTCATGTTCAGGCGGTAGCCGCCCTTTATTCACCTGAGACGGGCATTATCGACACGCATGCGCTGATGAATTATTTCTTAAAACAGGCGCAAAGCAACAAGGCAAACTTGGCCTGTCGCACAAAGGTGTTGCGTATCGAAAAGGAAACAAACGGCTGGCGGATCTTTTCTGAAAACGACAGGGGTGAGGCCTTTGATTTTTTGTCCGGGGTGGTCATCAATGCTGCCGGGCTGTCCTCCGACATCATTGCTAACATGGCCTGCGGCCATTATCGCCTTCATAATTGTAAAGGTGATTATTGCGGAATTTCCGGCGTGAAACCGGGATTGGTCGGACGGTTGATCTACCCCGCGCCGGCAAAAGATTCTGCCGGACTTGGCGTGCATCTGACCATTGATTTAAACGGCCGTTTAAGGCTGGGACCGGATGCAACATACATTGACCGCGTTGAAGACTACACTGTAGCGTCGGAAAAGGCCGCCCTATTTTATGAGCAGGCACGAATATTTTTACCTTTTCTGAAGCCGGAAAATGTTTACCCCGACATGGCCGGAATCCGCCCCAAGCTTCAGGGACCGAATGATGCTTTCCATGACTTCGTCATTCGAGAAGACGCTCCGGGCTTCATCAATCTGGTCGGCATCGAATCACCGGGCCTGACCGCCTCACCGGCGATTGCCCGGTTTGTTCAGAAAATGATTTGACCATCCAGGGCGGAAAAGAAATTCAGATACTGTCCTTGTCAGCACACAATTGCGAATATTATTATTGACATGTCTGTAAGCTTCCCCTATAAATTGCGAGCAAAATATTGAAGCAAAACAGGAGACCTTCCATGAAAAAATCAGCAGTCTTAATTATTCTTTTATTGATTCTCTCTCTGGGTATCTGCAGCTGCAGCAAAGAGGATTCTTCCCAAATTAAAATCGGCGTCATTGCCGAACTGACCGGCGATGTTCCGGCCGTGGGCGCCTCCTGCAAAAATGCCGCGGAGATGGCGGTTGCCGAAATCAACGATGCCGGCGGCGTTCAGTTAGGCGATAAGAAATATAGAATCAAATTACTCATCGAGGATAATGCGGGGAAAGCCGATCAATCGGCATCCTCCGCGCAGAAGCTGATTACGCAACAGAAGGTTACCGCGATTGTCGGCCCCAACGCCAGCCGCTATGCATTGCCGGCCGCCGAAATTGCCGAAACCAGCAAAGTGATTTTGATCACCCCCTGGTCCACCGCGCCAAAAGCCACGCTGGATTCCAGGACAGGCGCATCCAAAAAGTATGTTTTCCGCGCCTGCTTTATTGATCCCTTCCAGGGACGCGTGCTTGCGAAATTCGCGCTGGACAATCTCAAGCTGAAGAAGGCGGCTGTTCTTTACGATGTCGCTTCCGAATACAACAAGGGCATTGCCGAATTTTTCAAGGAAGTCTATGAACAAAATGGCGGCAAGGTGGTTGCGTTTGAAACCTACACCACCAATGACAAGGATTTCTCATCGCAGTTGACCAAAATCAAGCAGGCCGGGCCGGACGTCATATTTCTGCCTAACTATTACAGCGAAGTGCCTTTGCAAATTCAACAGGCCAAACGCCTGGGCATCACCGTGCCGTTCATCGGCTCCGATTCCTGGGGATCTGAAGAACTTGTGAAGCTTTGCGGCAAGGACTGCAACGATTATTATTTCAGCACGCATTACGCGGCTGATGCCTCGACCGACACGACCCGGAAATTCATTGCGAGTTACAAAACGAAATATGGAACCACGCCGGACGACGTGGCCGCTTTGACCTACGATTCTTTCGGCCTGCTGTGGCAGGCGCTCAAAACCGCAGGCAAGAACGACCGACAGGCCCTACGCGACGCACTCGCCAAAATTCCGCAGTATGAGGGCGTAACCGGCAATATGCAATTCAAGGAAGGCTCCGGCGACCCGGTCAAAAGCGCGGTCATTTTAAAAATAAAGGATGGAAAGTTCACGTGGTTTGCAAACGCGAAACCTTAACGGCTTGTTAAAATCCTCCCTAGCCCTCCTTTAAAAAAGGAGGGAACAACGAGGTAAGAATTCCATTTTTACTTCCCCCTTTTTTTAAA
>ENA-UOWG01001131-UOWG01001131.1-activated-sludge-metagenome-genome-assembly--contig:-NODE-1131-length-28357-cov-7.874249_pt1 | contig 28357 bp, 22 predicted proteins | sample MGYA00238147_ERZ761563 | MGnify/ENA primary metagenome ERZ761563 (study PRJEB28884, sample SAMN05720216) | anaerobic digester metagenome | isolation source: active sludge of municipal... | reverse complement strand
CTGGAATACCCAGGAACAGTAAGATAACTGAGAGGAGAGACTTTAATCTTTTCATGGTGGAAATCTTGTTTTAAACAAAAGAACTAAGGGGCATAAATTTATTAAACATAATGATTCGCCGGAATATTTATTGTCATATTCTTCACCGGAGTTTACCGGTCCGAAGATATCTGGCCCTAAAAAGTTATCTTTGGTCGTCAATATTTAATTATGGGACTGAAAAAAACTCTGATCAGGGTAAATGCTTATGTAAAGGGGCTTGTACTTGCAGCAAGGCCACATCTATGGCTGGGCTGGGTTAGGAAGCCTATGTTCTTTTTATCAAATACTCTTGCCCTTACAAAATGGATTGCAGGACAGGAGTCAAAAGGAATATTAAATGATTTTTATACTCCTTCGAGGGAATATGGAAAGCGATTCAGATTGTATCAATATGTATCGGAAACATCAGGCCTGGGAAAGATCCCCTTTGATTACTTTGAGTTTGGTGTTGCTGAAGGGCATTCATTCAGGTGGTGGGTTGATAATTCGAAGAACAGTGAATGCAGATTTTTTGGTTTTGACACTTTTGAAGGCCTGCCTGAAAACTGGGGTACCTTCAGCAAAAGTGACATGTCAGCAGATATTCCGGTAATTAATGACGTACGTGTAAAGTTCTGCAAGGGACTGTTTCAGAACAGTTTTCCTGAGTTCCTGAAGACTTATTCTTCTCCTGAAGAAAAGATGAAGGTAATACATCTTGATGCGGATCTGTTTTCGTCAACACTTTTTGCGCTGACAAGCATGGCCCCTTACCTTAGAAAAGGAGATATACTTCTGTTTGATGAATTCAATGTACCGAATCATGAGTTCCTGGCTTTCAGGATATTCTGCGAATCATATTATGTAAGGACAAGGCTTATAGGAGCAGTAAACAATTACCTTCAGGTTGCCCTGATAATTGAGTAGCAGCATACTTTTTTCCTGGCAACAGCTGCGTTAATTTCAATTAATGGCTTAACTTTAATTGAATTAACTCTAATACTTTCCGCAATGGACAGGAAATCATTTCTGAAAACTTCAGTCATCGGAGGTACAGCATTCGGTTTTACAGGTCTTGTGAATGAAGGCCTTGCCGTAAGTCCCAAAGAATCACCATCCAGGCCATCAGGCCTTAGAATAACAGATATCCGCGGAGCCACACTGGCTTCAATATACGACTTCCCGATAATAAAGATTTATACGAACCAGGGAATTACCGGTCTGGGTGAGGTCAGGGATGCTGGCTGGATAGCCCAGGCCCTTATGCTTAAACCTTACCTTGTGGGCAAAGATCCTCTTGACATCGAGCCTATCCTTGCAAGTATAAGGCATCTCACGGGCCCCGGCAGGTACGCAGGTGGTTATTGTGCCGTTGATATCGCACTTATGGACCTTGCAGGGAAAGCTCTCGGAGTACCATGCTGGAAATTGCTGGGAAACAAAGTAAGGGATAAGGTTGAGATTTATGCCGACTGTCCTACTGTGCTTAAGTCAGAGAACCTGAAACTTATGATAAAGCGGCGTTTTGACATGGGGCTTAAGCATTACAAGATTGACCTGACGCCTCCTCTTATCAGGGATATTCCGGGAGCATATATTAACAACCTCCCGACACAAAAGGGTCTTGAAATCTGGGGTCAGCATGTCCTTGATGCACGCGGGATAATAGGATACAAGGTGAAACTGGGCGCTGACCATTTCGGTAACATGACTGTGGAAAGCGGCATTGAGCTCGGTAATTTTATGGCTGATCCGAAGTATGACCTGGCTTATATCGAGGATGTTATACATTTTACAAAATACAATGCAGTTAACCTTAACAGGCAGATAACAGCCGGCTCAAAAACTCCCACTCTGAACGGGGAGGATATTTTCAGTCTTGAGAATTTCAAGCCATGGATTGAAAACAACACAATAAGTATAATCCACCCCGATCTTCTGACTTCAGGAGGAATGATCGAAACAAAAAAGATAGCCGACTACGCTTATCAGTATGGGATTCCGACGATGATGCACTGTGCTTCCTCACCAATAGGAATGATGGCAAACGTTCACACCGCGGCAACAATAAAGGAATTCATTTCCCTTGAATGCCATACAATAGAAATGCCATGGGTTGATGATCTTGTTACCGGTATACCAAAACCGATAATTAAGGACGGGGTTATTCCTGTTCCTGATACCCCCGGACTGGGAATTGAATTTGAGGACGAGGTTGCTGAGAAATACCTGCGGGAGGCCAGGTACCTGAAATACAATCCCGGCTTGTTCAATCCCACACCTGAGTTTGATACCCCGATGACAATGATGGAGGCTAAGCAGAAGGGAATTATTGGTGATTATCATCAGACCGGAGGACCGTGGTGGCATTACAGCGATGACGGGGTTTATGCAAATCAGACAGGTTCCAATTAATTTGATTGTTAATAATTTAACAGTTCTTCTATGGGTTTTCTGAGAGGAATATCAGTTTCAGTAATTTTTCTTCTTCTTTTTAGCAGCGCTGAATCACAATATCTGAAACGAAGTCTGGATCAATCAGTAGATCATAGTTCAGTTTTAACAAGCAGTACGGCCCGTTACAGAACCATCCTTGGTGATGGTGAAGAGGGTTCGGAAATAATTAAGGGACTCTCAGGATATGGCAATCTGCTTGTAGATCCGGGTGGAAGAACTAAAACAGCAAAATTCGGGGATGAGGAGCTTGTTCTGTTTGTGCTTGAAGGAACAGGTATGCTTAATTTCGGAAAGAAAGAGATTCCGGTAAGTTCAAATGACTTTATCTATATACCTCAGGGAACCGGTTTTAATTTCCTGAATCCGAGGGAGACAACCTTGTCGGTGCTTGTAATGCGATTCCCTGTAAAAGACGGCGACTGCAGAAATTCTGACCAGCCAGCGATGGCCAACACGGCGGAAGTTAAGTTTCAGACCCTTCCATCTCATGGTCCCACTACAACCTTCCAGCTTTTGCTTGGCGCTACTGACAGCAAACGTGACAGGCTTGCAGCGGCCTGCAAAGTAACAAGCCTTTTTATAATGGATTTTGCAGCAGGTGGTACAAACAATCCTCACAGGCATAATGATGAGGAAGAAGTCTACCTTGTTTTAAGAGGCTCAGGCGATATTGTGGCAGGAGAGAATGATGATAAGACTGAACTCAGGCATCCTGCAAAGTCAGGGGATATATATTTCTACCCGCCAAAGACACTTATAGGTTTTTACAGCGGAAATAAACCAGAAGAAGAACATGCAAGGATACTTGCAGTAAGGTTCAGGTATCCTTTCTGAAATCGAGAAGTGCCTTCCCTGATTCTTTCATCAGTGAAACCGACCATTTCATTATCACTGCCGATCCAAGTATCCCCACAACAGGATCTATCCATACTGTTTTTGTGAACATGGCTGCAATAAGTCCTGTTATTGCAGTAATGCTTGTCAGTGCATCTGCAAGAACATGCAGGTATGCTGCCCTTATATTATGATCGGAATGCTCATCGTTGTGGTGAAGTATAAGGGCGCTCACAAGGTTTACAAACAGCCCGATAAAGGCAACTGTAATTGCCTCTTTGTAAAGGATTGGTGAAGGATCTATAAGCCTGCTGATTGCCTCATATAGTATTACAAATGCAAAGATCAGCAACATCAGACCACTGCTGTAGCCCGAGAGTGAAAGGATTTTATCGGAGTTGCCCGCAAAGGTTCCGGACGATTCAGTTTTTCTGACAAATACATAAGCTATCCAGCTGAGTCCCAGCGCAAGTACATGCGATCCCATGTGTATACCGTCAGCAAGCAGAGCCATTGATCCTGTCCTTAAGCCGAAAAAGATCTCTACGCCCATTGTAATGGCTGTCAGAGCCACTACAATCATTGTTTTCCTTTCATGTTTCTGCCTTACTGAACTTTCCATTTACATAATAACATCCTTTCAAAAAAAAGGTTTGATAACAGCTTCAAAGATTTTTTTCATAAAATTCAGAAAAATAATTGAAAATCTGAAGCCTGTAAGTCTTATACAGCTTTTGTATAGCATATCTGTAACTGTTGTCCGGGGACTTTAAAATTCTTTTATAATCTTCAATATTACTATGATGATATATCTATAATTTTATGTAATTTGCGTTAAGGAGGACAATTTTCTGTAAATCATCAACCTTAAAAGTAGTTGGCTTGATATAATATTTTGACTGTATTGTAATTAAGTATGTTAGAATGATCAGGTTACGCAAATCGGGTAATTTAATACTGGCCGCCACAGCTTTAAGTATGATTTTTATTGCTGCCGGTATCTTATTTGCTGTTCTCCGGATCAGGTCGGTAAAACAGGATAAGGGCAATGAGCTTAAGGCTATCTCAATTCTGAAGACTGATCAGATATCCCAATGGTATAATGAAAGATTATCTGAAGCAAGGTTTTTCGCAGCAAATAAATTATTGACAGATTATCTTGACAACAGTGGCACAGAAGGGAAAAATAAGTATGAGGATGAGCTGAATACACTTATCAGGCCCTTTCTCAATTCATGGCGCTACGATGAGATAATTTTATTTGACAAGTCAGGAAAGCCGGTTTACAGCTCATCAGTCGATACTCCCTGTAAAGAGATTATTGTAAGGCCTGAAATTGATTTTATCCCCGGCCCTGCTGAAAAAATTTATGCTGATTTCAAGTTCAATGGAAGTACAGCGAGGATCCATTTTGAGATGGTCAATCGGATAATTGACAACAATGGTGCTGTCAAAGGTTTAATTCTGTTGCGCACCGACCCGGACAAGTACCTTTTTCCTCTTATCCAATCCTGGCCTGTTCCGTCAAAAACCTCTGAAAATCTGCTGATAAAAGTTGTTAATGACAGTGTTGTCTATTTGAACAGGCTTCGTCTTTCAGTTAAGGAACCCGTGAAGCTTAATAATTCAGAGGCGAAAAATAAAATTCTGGCTATAAAAGCTGTATCAGGCACCTCAGGATTTATATCTGCTTATGATTACAGAGGGAAGCTGGTTTTGGCCTATGTAAATGTCATTCCTGAGACTAAGTGGATTATGGTGGCAAAGATTGACAGGATTGAACTGTTCTCCGGATTGTATATTGAGACTGCCCTGATGCTGTTAAATGTTATTTTGCTTATTCTGCTGACTGTTGTCCTGTTGAAAATGTCATCACAGTCGCGGGAAAAAGAGTTATACCGTTCATTGCTTGATGCAGAGGAAAAACAAAGAATACTGAATGAGAAGCAGTTGCAGCAGGAGAAAGAGAGCGAGGAGAATTACAGGTATATGTTTATGAACAATCCACAGCCTATGTGGATATATGATATCGAGACACTAAAGTTCCTTGAGGTAAATCTCGCATCAGTGAACCTTTACGGCTATTCAAGGGATGAATTCCTGAAACTTACTATTAAGGATCTCAGGCCTTCAGAAGATGTTCCGAGACTGCTTGATGCTTTGCGTACAATGGATGATTCAAAGCAGACTGCAGGGGAGTGGCGGCACGTTACAAAATCAGGTGAGATAAAACATGTAGATCTGAGCTCGCACCGGATACGATTCAATAACAGGGATGCCCGTCATATAATGATTAAGGACATAACTGAGAGAAAGCTGGCTGAGCAGACTGTTCGCTTACTTGGAAGGGCCGTTGCTGACAGTACGGCCTGTGTTGTAATTACTGATAAATCGGGAGTTATTGAATACAGCAATCCGGCTTTCACAAGAATTACGGGCTATTCAAATGAGGAAGCTGTCGGAGCTAATACGAATATTTTAAAGTCCGGTCACCATACAAATGAATTCTATGCCGAATTATGGAATACAATAAGCTCCGGGAATACCTGGCATGGAGAATTTCTGAACAAAAAGAAATCAGGAGAACTGTACTGGGAAAGCGCTGTAATTTCACCGCTTCGTGAACCTGATGGTCAGATCAATTACTTTGTCGCGGTTAAGGAGGACATAACTGAAAAGAAAGCTCTGTACGAAAATCTGATAAAAGCAAAAGAGAAAGCTGAAGAGCATGATAAGCTCAAAACAGCGTTTCTTCATAACATAAGTCATGAAATAAGGACCCCCCTGAATGCAATTATCGGCTTTGCCGGCTTCCTCGATCAGCCGGATAATACTCAGGCTGAACGTCAGGAGTTTATAAATATTATTTTCCAGAGCAGCAGTCAGTTGCTTTCCATCGTAAATGACATTATTAATATCTCACAGATAGAAGCCGGGCAGACTACAGTTAAAACCGGCCAGGTTGATCTTTGTAAAATACTGAAGGTTATACGACTCCAGCATCAGGCAGATGCCACGCAAAAGGGCATTGATTTCAGACTTCATGATGAAAATTGTGCTGATATTGAACCAATATGGTCCGATGAAAACAAAATAATGCAGGTACTCTCCAACCTTGTTTCTAATGCCATAAAATTCACATCTAAAGGTTATGTTGAAACAGGTCTGATTAAGTCGGGTGAGAAAATTGAATTCTATGTTGAGGATACAGGCATAGGTATTCCTGATGAAGAAAAAGAAAGGATATTTGAACGTTTTTACCAGGTCGATCACAAAGTATCAAGAGAGTACGGAGGTACAGGCCTCGGGCTTGCCATTTCAAAAGCTTATGTTGAACTCCTTGGTGGGGAAATAAGGGTCGAATCAGAACCTGGAAAAGGAACAAGGATGTTATTTACATTGCCTCTCCATGCCGGACCATCTGAATCCGAAGTAAGCTATTTGCCTTACAAGCCCGGAATCAAAGCGTCAAGCCTCAGGAAAGTCCTTGTTGCAGAAGATGAAGAATCGAATTACATGCTGATATATTCGGTTCTGAAAAAGATGAATATTAAAATATTACGGGCCAGAAACGGCAAAGAGGCGGTGGATATTTTCAGATCAGAACAGGGAATCGACTTAGTGCTTATGGACCTAAAGATGCCTGTAAAAGACGGATTTGCGGCAACAAGGGAAATATTGACATTAAAGCCCGGGACAACAGTTATTGCCCAGACTGCCTACGCCTTTCCGGGAGAACTCGATAAGGCGATGAACGCAGGATGCGTTGGATATCTGACAAAACCTTATGGCAGACAGGAGCTGCTTGACGTAATATCAAAATACCTTAAATAGCCTGTATTTATCAGAATTATTCTGCAAACAGACAGCCGGCAATCATTGTTGAGAATATTATAAGGAAATTCCTGTAATGACTGATTGATATCTATTCATCTTTCATAGATAAATCTGCCCTGTTCGTTGATTTTTTTTTACCAGAATTGCCTTCAAATCTACATTTACTGCTTGTTGTTAACACAGGCAGATGAAAAAAAGAAAATGGTACCTGGCTTTTGAAAGATTCTTTGTTATATCACAATTTGTTTATCTGTTAATATCACCATCTGAGCTTGAAGCCCAGTACCGGATTTATGAATTCAACAGCCCCGGCAGTGAATGCTACTTCAGGTATGCCTGTTTTGCTGCCGATAGTGATTATGTCTCAATTAAGCGCCCCTTCCTGTTTATACTTGGCCGTGAAGGAGAATCTTCCGAAGATATTTTCAGAAGAGATACCCTTCATACCCTGCCTCAGTTTGCAGGATACAAGTTTTTTTTCGTTCCTGCTGCAGACAGTAATCAGGCTAAAAAGCTGCAATGTCTTCCGGCACTTTCCAGCCTGCTTACAAATACATTCAGATACGGGCATACAAATATTTTCCTGAATGTTGATGACAGGGACATCAGTCAGGAGGATATTGAAAAAAACATGTTGTATAACATATTTTCCAAAATACATCTTGCGCAAAATGATACAGTTGCAGAAACAAGCGCAGGCGCCACTGAAAATATTACAAGCACTTTCTCGGAGCAGCAGGTTCAGTATGATCCTGTTGTCAGGGAGGAAACTGCTACTTTTTATATCGAGAAGGATAATAAAAATGATACCGGCAGTGAAGCTGAATCAGAGAAGTTGCCGGTTAAAACCTTTACCGGGCCTGCTGAAAATTTCAATTTTACCCTGACAGGCAAGGTTGTTGATAAGGTAACAGGAGAGGCGCTGCCCTTTTCATCTATTCAGGTTAAAGGCACAATAATCGGGACTACCACGAACAGCGATGGCTTTTTTACACTTGTAAAGGTTCCTACTGATACAAGCACCCTTGTGATACAATATGTTGGTTACAGGGCTTCCGAGGTTTTCCTGACACCGTCGGTTCAGATGACTGATATGAAGGTTGAACTAAGTCCGAGCATACAGGCTTTGAAAGGCGTTACAATAACTGCATCGAAGGATGAAGTTGTTATGACAAAGAAGGAAAGCGTCAATACAGTGAAGATTACTCCGAAGAAACTTGAACAGCTCCCTTCAATGGGTGAACGTGATGTTATGCGGTCATTTCAGCTGATGCCGGGCATAAGTGCTTCAAATGAATCTTCATCGGGATTATATGTACGTGGGGGAACTCCCGATCAGAATCTTGTTCTTTATGATGGTTTCACAGTATACCATGTCGACCACCTATATGGTTTCTACAGCGCCTTCAACTCCAATGCACTGAAGGATGTTCAGCTTTACAAAGGTGGTTTTGAGTCGAAGTTCGGAGGACGACTGTCAAGTGTAACTGAAATAACAAGCAAGGAAGGCAACCAGAAGAGATTTAATACAGGAGGTGATTTAAGCTTATTGAGCGCTAATGTATATGCTGAAGGCCCTGTTGGAAAAAACATGACGGCCTTTCTGGCATTCAGGCGATCATATCAGGGTCCGATATATGACCTTATTTCGGACAAGTTCGGTAAGGGTTCAGTAACAAGGGCTTCTGCACCTGTGGGGGAAGGGAGAAGGTTTGAACAGGCTGCAACAATCACCTCCTATTTTTATGACCTGAACGGGAAACTGACATGGCACCCGGACAATAATAATATCATTTCACTCAGTATTTATAATGGTACTGATAAACTTGACAATGGTTTTGATGCCGCAGAAGTGGGTTTTGGTCAGAGGAATGCAAATTTCGATATGAACTCTTCCGATCTTACAAAGTATGGAAACATTGGAGCAAGTCTGAAATGGAGCCGTAAATGGAATCCGAATATCTATGGGAATACAGTACTCAGCTATTCAAATTATTACAGCAACAGGGACAGATCACAGGAGAGAACCATATACAGCGAGGATAAGTCGCCTGTGACAACACGATCGGGTATCTTCGAAAATAATGACCTGAAAGATTTCAGTCTGAGATCTGATTATCAGTGGGATATGTTTAATTTCAGCAAATTTCAGTTTGGGGTATTTGCGACTCTGTATGATGTCAGATATGATTATGCACAGAGTGATACACTGAAGCTTCTTGACCGGAGTGACAATGGTCCTCTGACTGGTGGCTATGTCCAGAATGAATTCCGGATTTTTAAAGACAGGATCCGTATCCTTCCCGGTATCAGGCTCAGCTATTATGATGTTACCGGCGGTATATATGCTGAACCCAGGTTGTCGGGTTCATTCGCTGTAACAGACAGGCTTTCAATAAAAGCTGCAAGCGGAAAATATTATCAGTTTGCAAACAGGATTACGAGGGAGGATATTATGTCGGGTTCAAAGGATTTCTGGATACTGTCTGATGGTGAATCCATTCCTGTAAGTTCCTCAATTCATTTTACAGCCGGTTTGTCTTATGAGACGCCTGTATGGCTGTTCAGCAGTGAATTGTATTACAAAGAGATAGAAAATCTTACGGAGTATTCGCTACGCATTAATGCCAGCCCAATGGGAACTGACTACAATGAGAATTTTTTCGCCGGGGAAGCTTATTCTAGAGGAGTCGAATTTCTTGCTCAGAAGAAATACGGAGACCTGACAGGCTGGGTAAGCTACACACTTGGAGAGGCTATGAATTATTTCAACATGTATTCTGTCGATTATTTCCCGGCAAATCAGGATGTGCGCCACGAGTTTAAAATTGTAGGGATGTATAATTTCAGAAGGTTTGATTTTTCTGCAAACTGGATCTATGCATCCGGCCGTCCCTATACTGCTCCTTCAGGCGCCTACACAATTGATCTTCTTGGAGGTTCATCCCAGGATTTCTTCACTGTAACATCAAAAAATTATCTCAGGCTGCCTGATTATCACAGGCTTGATCTTTCTGTTACATATAAGCTTCTAAGAGGCTGGAAAAGCGAGAAACGAAGAAAAGAAATAGGTTATGTGGGATTCTCGCTTTTCAACGTTTATAATCACCTTAATACCTGGTATAAGCAGTACACAATTGTTGATGGCCAGGTATTGGAAACCAATATAAATTATCTCGGAATAACTCCCAATTTAACACTTTCTTTAAAGCTTAGATAGATGAAAGCCAGGCTTATAGTTCTGATAAGTATAGTAGTCTTTTTTTCATACTCATGTGAAAAGCTGACAGCTCCTTTTACTGATTCTCCTGTGATTGAGTCTTATCTCAGCCCGGGCGCTACTCCGCTTGTAAAAGTGTCAAGACAAATTCCCTTTGCAGGCAATGCGGTTTATTCAGATGATGATATTAATGCACTTGCGATCACAATTAAGAAAGGTAATGAAACTCATACAATGACTCCTGTCGGAGACGGAACATATACCGATTCCTCGGTAATTGGGGAAGGTGATGAATTCACGCTGTCTTTTATTTATAATTTAAGAAAAGTGCTTGCAACAACATCAATTCCGGCCAAACCTTCAAATTTTACAGCTTCGGATGATAATGTGAGTGTTGTACGCATGACTGAAGGCGCTATGCCTTCTATGGGATCATTCGGATCGATGGAACCATTAAGCCTTACATGGGACAATGAAGATGCTTCTTATTATATTGTTGTTATTGAATGTGTTGAAAGCGAACCGGATCCTGTCAGGGACTTCAGTGATTCAATCCCGCCGATGAACATGTTCCGAAAACGTCCGACAACTTCGCAGGGAATAGAAATACGGCCACAGGAATTCCAGTATTTCGGCCAGCACAGAATTATTCTTTTTCATGTCCTGCCTGACTATGCCTCACTGTATGATGAGAAGATATCAAGTTCCCAGAACCTGACCAACCCATCAACAAGCATAGCAAACGGCTATGGGATTTTTACAGGACTGAATTCCGATACCATCTATGTACAGGTAAACGAATCGGCCCGTTGACATTTTGCCTTTATACATAAAAAAAGGCTTCCTGTCGATAAAAACAGCTCAATCTTATAATATATTTTCAAGGACAAAAACATGGATATATTTTTGATAGAAAATATTGAAATCCATGTTACTGAGAAAAATATTAATATTATCATTCCTTGCAATTTCAGGTACGCAGCTATATTCACAGTCTGACAGTTTATGGTCGCTTGAAAAATGCATCGACTATGCCTTCAGCAGTAATATACAGATAAGAAAAAGTGTACTTGCTGCTGAACGTTCAGCTCTGAACTATGACCAGGCAAAAGCCCAGCGCTTCCCTTCAGTGAATGCAGCAGTGAATCAGAATTTCAGCTGGAAAAACTCACAAACCGCAGGTGCCGGTTACACTTATTCAAATAGTACCGGGTATTCACTGAACAGCGGAGTTACTCTGTATAATGGTTCAAGGCTCACGAACCTTATCCGCCAGAGTGAGCTTGATATGCTCAGCAGTGAGCTGACGCTCGAAACAGCCAGGGAAACAATCAGCCTGAGCATACTCGATGCATATCTGCAGGTTCTTTATGCAGAAGAACAGGTTAAAAACAGCAGAATGCAGATTGAGTCAACTGAAGGTCAGCTTGGTCTGGCTGAAGAACGGCTGCGGATGAAGGTCATTTCGATGGCTGATTACAGCCAGGTTCGATCGCAGCTTGCAAGTGAGAAACTAACCCTTGCCAATTCTGAAAAACAATATGCAATAGCACGTATCAGCCTGATGCAGCTGATTGAATTACCCGCAGATAATAATTTTGAGATTGAGCATCCTGACATGGGAAGTCTGCTTAATGAGCTAAGAAAGCCTGATGTCAGAAGTATTTATGAAACAGCCCTCGCAGTCAAACCGCAAATCAGAAACGCTGCAGTAATCAAACAGATAACAGGCCTGGATGAAAAGATTGCCAGAGCAGGTTATATCCCATCCTTAACTGCAAGCGCAGGCATTACGACAGGATTTGCGAGCGGGGGCACCGGAACATATTTTAACCAGATAAATGACGGCCTTTATCCAGCTGCCGGAATTTCCCTGGCAATACCAATATATCAGAAAAAACAGGTTAAGACCAGTATTCAGTTAGCAAAAAACAGTTATTCAGAGGCCGAACTGAGTGAAACTGATACAAGGAATCAGCTCAGGAAGAGCATTGAGCAGGCCTGTGTTGATGTTACCTCTGCTCAGGCTGAGTATGAAGCCAGTAATGAGAATTATATGGCAACACTTGAGTCGACAGCTCTTGCTGAAGAGAAATTCAAGCAGGGAATAATCAGTTCTGTCGATTACCTAGTGTCAAAAACAAATCTGATAGTGGCTGAGAGTCAGCTGCTACAGTCGAAGTACAATCTGATCTACAGTTACAAGGTTCTTGATTTTTATGAGGGGAATCCTCTTACACTATAGTTTATTAAAATGGATAAGAATATGAGACGCAATTTATTAATAGCCGCCGGAGTAATTACGGCTGGTGCAATTTCAGTTCTTGCTCTTAAACCGTTTTCAGCGAGAGAGAAGTCTGTTGTTTTCGAGACGGTGAAAGCAGAACGGGGGACCATTTCAAATACAGTCACGGCAACAGGAACAATTGAAGCTATAACAACAGTTGATGTGGGTACTCAGGTTTCAGGAATTATTGAACATATTTACGTTGATTTCAACGACAGGGTAAAACAGGGTCAGGTGCTTGCCCGTCTTGATGAAACCCCTCTGCGGGCCCAGGTTGAACAAAGCCAGGCCAATGTCGACCAGGCTCAGGCCCAGCTCAACTTCCAGGAAGCCACTTACAACAGGTTGAAGCCATTATACGAGAAGAACCTCATAGCCCAGGCCGATTTTGACCAGGCTGTATTCAACTATGAGAATGCAAAAGCCTCATTAAGCAGTTCAAAATCAGCGCTGGCAAGGGCAAAAGTAAACCTTGCCTATGCAACAATCTATTCGCCAATCGACGGAGTTGTTCTGAACAGGGCAATAGAGGAAGGGCAGACAGTAGCAGCCAGCTTCAACACTCCGACTCTCTTCACTATTGTTAATGACCTGACACAAATGGAGGTGCAGACAAATGTTGATGAGGCAGACATCGGCAAGGTTAAGGAAGGTCAGAGAGTAGAATTCACTGTTGATGCTTTTCTTGATCTTACATTCAGGGGAACAGTGACCCAGGTAAGGCTGCAGCCTGTTACAACCAATAATGTGGTGACATACGTGGTCATCCTCAGTGCTCCAAACCCTGAGATGAAACTGATGCCGGGCATGACAGCTAGCACAACGATCTTCGTTGAGGAAAAGGAGAACACAATAACACTATCCGGGAAGGCTTTGAGATTCACCCCGGATATGGAGTGGCTCAGAAAAATGGCAGGTAAAGGTATGGGACCTGTTCCCGGTCAGGCAGAAAAGTTTGCGGATATGGGCGCAATGCCGGCACCTCCTGCTGCTCCGGCAGGTGCAACTGACAGAAACAGAACAGTATGGGTTAAAGACGACAAGGGACTCATCCGCCCGGTCAGAATAACAACAGGTATTGAGAACGGATCAGTTGTGGAGATACTGTCCGGTCTCAAGGAAGGCGACGAAGCTGTTATAGCAATGAACACAGGCGAGAAAAAGGAGATTGTCGTAAAGACAGATGACAGGCCGAGAGGACCATTCCCTTTCTGAGAACAACTTCGGACAGAAAAAACTTGAGGTCATGAAAAAGATAATAATAGAAATTAAAGGACTTAAGAAGGCTTACCAGGTTGGAGAGGTCACTGTAAATGCCCTCCGTGGGGTAGACCTTCAGATTGAAGACGGTGAGTTCGTGGCAATAATGGGAGCAAGCGGTTCAGGGAAATCGACAATGCTTAACATACTTGGCTGCCTCGACAAGCCATCAGGAGGATATTATAATTTTGAAGGAGTTGATGTAAACACGCTGAGCAGGGATGACCTGGCAAGGCTTAGAAATGACAAGCTCGGCTTTGTCTTCCAGGCATATAACCTGCTTCCAAGGACAACAGCTCTTGAGAATGTTGAGCTGCCGCTTTTCTATAATAACAGGGTTAAGTCGAGGGAAAGAAAGGAAAGAGCCATCGCGGCCCTTGAGGCAGTAGGCCTTGCCGGCAGAATGCATCACATGCCTAATCAGCTTTCAGGAGGACAACAACAGAGGGTTGCAATAGCCAGGTCACTTGTAAATGATCCAAGGATTATTCTTGCTGACGAACCTACTGGTAACCTCGATACAAGAACTTCTTTTGAGATTATGGACCTTTTTCAGGATCTTAATGAAAAAGGGCGCACGATAGTTTTCGTGACTCACGAGCCTGACATTGCAAAATTTGCAGGAAGAAATGTGATCTTCAGGGATGGACGGATTCAGAAAGAATTATATGTTACCGACAGGCTTTTTGCGAAAGATATTTTAAAAACATTGCCTGTTGAGGAGTTTGTTGAAATGTAAAAAGCAGTGAGATGAATTATTCAAATTTATTCCGGATAGCAATCAGGGCCTTGCTGAGAAATAAGCTTCGTGCGTTTCTCACAATGCTTGGCATAGTGATAGGTGTCGGATCAGTTATAGCGATGCTGGCTCTCGGAGAAGGCTCAAAAGTAAGTATCAGGGAAGAGATGTCATCAATGGGCACCAACATGGTTATGGTAATGCCCAACATGCAGCGCAGGGGAGGGGTTAGCCTCGGTTCTTCAGGTTCTGTGGCTCTTAAATACAGTGATGTAATTGCACTGAGAAATGAGGCCACCTCCCTGGCCGCTGTATCTCCCGAGATAAGGGCCAGCGGACAGGTCATCTATGGCAATCAGAATACCCAGACAACAATTTATGGAGTAAGTGAAGAATATTTAGGCATAAAAAAACTTGAAATAAGTAACGGAAGAATCTTCAATGCACAGGAAGTTAAGGGTATGGCGAAGGTATGCCTGCTTGGTCAGACTGTTGCCGATGAGCTGTTTGGTGAAAACAGTGATCCTGTCGGCATGTCGATAAGGATAAAAAACCTTCCATTCCTTGTGACAGGTGTATTGAAAGAGAAGGGTGAAAGCGGTATGGGACAGGATCAGGATGACCTGATCCTTGCCCCATACACAACAGTACAGAGGAGACTGGCCGCTATCGATTACATAAACGGAATATTTGCTTCAGCTGTCAGTGAGGAGCGAAGCCCTGAGGCAATAAGCGAGATACAGACAATCCTGAGGCGCACACACAAGATCAAGGAAGCAGAAGAGGATGATTTCAGAACAATGTCACAGTCAGAGCTTATTGAAACTGTCTCATCTGTAACTGATATAATGACACTCCTTCTTGGCGCCATTGCAGGAATCTCACTCCTTGTTGGTGGAATAGGCATAATGAATATAATGTTCGTGTCAGTTACCGAGCGTACCAGGGAAATCGGATTAAGAATGTCAATAGGAGGCAAGGGAAGGGATATCCTAAAACAATTCCTGGTGGAATCGATGATGCTAAGTACCCTCGGCGGAATTCTGGGGATTATTTTCGGATACCTGATTGCAAGAATAGCAGGCACACTGATGAGCTCAGCAGTATTTGTGACAACACAGTCTGTAGTGCTTGCCTTCATTGTATGTTTTGTTATCGGTGTGTTTTTCGGATGGTACCCTGCAAAAAAAGCTGCAGGTCTGAATCCGATTGATGCCCTGAGGTATGAATAAAACAAGATTATTGGTTAAATTTGAATAAGCTCAGTGCTGATGAAAAAGAATCTATTTGAAACAGGTAAGATCAGGATAATCCTTCATATCCTGGCATGGGCCATATTAATAGGTCTTCCGCTTTATTTTGTTAAACGGTGGGAAATAGGAACCGACTTCATCTGGTTGTATTATATTAACCTGACTATCAATGGAGTGATTTTTTATACAAACTATTTTTTCCTTGTTCCAAAGTATTTTTTTGACGGGAAGAAATACAGGTATTTCCTTTCGGCTGCCCTGCTGCTTGTTCTGTTCTATTTCATTTCTGATTTTTCAAATAAGGCAGTCTTCAATTACGTTGCAGGCGGGCAGCCTGAAAAGCCGCCACATCAATTACGGCATGAAGCCAGGCCTGCACCTCCCGGCCCTATGCTGAGATTCCCTGTAAGGCCGCCATTCAGGCAGATGCATCTTTTTAATTATGGCTTTACCTCCCTCTTCCTTGTGTTCTTTTCACTCGGTCTTAAGGTGCTTGAAAGACATTCTGCAATTGAGAAGATACAAAAGGATCTGGAGCGAGAAAAACTTAACTCCGAGCTTGCCTTTCTCAAGAACCAGATAAGTCCCCACTTTTTCTTTAATACTCTTAATAATATTTATTCACTCATTAGTATCAATCAGGATGATTCACAGAAAGCTGTCCTGAAACTGTCGAAGCTGATGCGTTATTTGCTGTATGAATCCGAAACGGATGATACGAAGTTAAGCAGTGAAATAGAGTTTATGAATAACTATATTGACCTTATGAAGCTGAGAATGAGCGATAAAATCAGCCTCAGTGTAAACTTCCCAAAGGAATTTGAAAATATCAGTATTCCTCCGCTGCTTTTTATTCCTTTCATAGAGAATGCCTTTAAACACGGAGTGAGCTTCAGGGACAAATCATTCATCGATATTGACCTTATTGCATCTGATGAGGAGATATTATTCAAATGTACAAACAGCCTGTCGATGGGAGCGAGCGGGTCTGTTGCAGATACTTCAGGTATTGGTCTTGGAAATGTGAGCAAGCGCCTGGAATTGCTGTTCCCGGGCCGGTACGATTTAAAAATCAACAGGAAAGAAGATGTTTTTGAAGTAAATCTGAAACTAAGGATGAAAAAATGATAAATGTGATTGCGGTTGATGATGAGCCGCTTGCTCTCAAGCTTGTTGTAAGTTATATCGAGAAGACTCCAGAATTAATATTGCTTGGCAGCTTTGAGAATCCCCTCGAAGCTGCTGCATTCGTTCCGGGATCCGATACCCAGCTTATTTTTATCGACATTCAGATGCCTGATTTGTCAGGTGTAGAGTTTACAAGATCGATGCTGAAAGGTCCTAAGGTGATATTCACAACTGCCTTTGAGAAATATGCAATTGAAGGCTTCAGGCTCGAGGTTGTTGATTACCTTCTGAAACCTTTCAGCTACGAGGAGTTCCTGAAGGCAGTTCACAAGGCAGAAAGGCTTATAAAACTTGAAAAAAATATTCCTGTTAAGATTGAAGCAAATAATGAATTCCTGTTCCTGAAATCAGACTATAAGATACGCAGGATAAATTTCAATGATATCCTGTATATTGAAGGACTGAAGGAATATGTGAAAGTTTTCACAATAAGCGATCCAAAACCGGTACTTTCACTTACTTCACTGAAACTTCTTGAAACAAAGCTCCCTTCTGATAAATTCATGCGTGTGCACCGCTCGTTTATCGTGAATCTTCAGAGGATAGATACAATAGCCCGGAGCAGGATCATTTTCGGAAAAACATACATTCCGGTAAGCGACCAGTATAAGGACAAGTTCCAGGAATATCTCGACAAGAACTTCCTTTAATAGTTAAGCTATATTCCTGAAATGCTATTATGTTCACGGGATGGTTTTCCACCTACCTATTTAAAGGTCATATTGCAAAAGCAGGTATCATAGCCTACTCTGGCCAACCTTAATTTATCTTTGCTGGTCGGATATACTAAATTGAAATTTAGTATATTACATTAAGAATCACCTGACTGCCGAAATGAGGTCAGACTGTTCGGTTTTTGCACCTGGCATTAGGAATAGTGTATATTGATTTTTAACTCTTTAGATACCCTTTTAGTTGCTTCGCCAATAATTTCCAACTGTCGTACAACTGCATCCTGAGTCATATAATCATCAGAAAAGCTTTGATGATCTTTCCCTGTTAAATAGCTTTCGATCCTTCCAATGCTATTAAGAATATGCTCAATATAGATTTTGTCATCTTTCATTCAAAGATGATTTTTAGATCAGTATAGATGTACTTTTTTAATCTTTCGTTTTTAATAGAAGACTCTGTCACCAGATCGACATCTTTACCTAATATTTGAGATAATTCCCTGTGAATTTTTACAAGTTCCAGCAATGATAAAGTCTCTTTAAATTTTACAAGTATGTCAATATCGCTTTCAGGTGTCTCCTCGCGTCTGGCATAAGAACCAAAAATTCCTATTCTTTCAGGACTATATGGCCTTAAATATTTTATGATATTGCTATTTATTTCATTGCTTTTCATGATAATACAAATATAAGGATTTTTAGTGAACCATATCTGAGTATTGGCCTATAATGATAGTTTGCAGTTCATTGTTGCACAAAGAAACCAGAGATCTGCCCAGAGGATCAAAAAAATATCTGAATATTATTTTAGACTTTCAATAAGTTTCCTGATCCCTACTTCAGGGGGAGTTGCTGTTATACCGAAGCGCTTTTCAAATTTGCTGCTGTCGAATACGTAGTCCTGTTCATACTGATATAGCATTTCAGGGAACTCTCTCATAAACGGAATAAATATGCCAAGTAATTTTATTATAAACACCGGCCAGGTCTTTTTCCAGACTTTCAGGCTGTATTCAAAACCAATAGTGACATATACCACCTCACTGCCGGCAATTGCCTTATCAACCTGATTAAGATCATTCAGGTCAGCAGAAAAAAGCTGGTCTGTTTCATTTACTTTTTTTGGATTTCTGCTTACAAGGCGAATGTTATCAGTATAGTTTTTTAGTTCCCTCGCAAGTGGAACTCCTATGCCTCCGCCAGAACCAAGAATTGTTTGAGCCATGATTTCAATTATTGAAAATTATTAAACTAAATTTATTGAAAATTTATTCGATTTAAGGATTGAGTTCTTTATAGTCTTAAAAACTTTGTGTTCCCTATAGTTATCGGGATTTGTGCCTTGGTGCCCCGGTGGCAAAAAAAGAAATGCAACAAAGACTCTAAGGCACTAAGGATCACCAAGCATTAAGTTTTCATATATTATTAATAATAAATATGTTATGCGATTTAGTAACAAATACCACTTATGCTTAACCTTGTTTTTTTATTTAGCTTTTACTTCCTGTACCGATTCTGTATATAACAAAATAGACAGGGAAAAAGTTGTCAGACGGCATAATATTGAAACGACTTTAAGTAATCCGAAAAGCCCTGCCCAGGTCGGAAACGGCGAATTTGCATTCGGAGCCGATATTACAGGTCTGCAGACCTTCGTGCCTTTCAATACAATGGCTCACTGGGCCTGGCACAGTTTTCCGCTTCCGGAAGGAACAAAGCCTGATGATTTTAAAGGAGCTGCCTATAATACCCATGGAAAAAACATCATGTATCCGGTACCAGATCCGGAACAAGCGGAACTTTCTGAATGGCTGGCCGGCAATCCTCATTCATTTAACCTCGGGAGGATAGGCTTTGTCCTTAGCAAGTCCGACGGATCAATGGCAGCTGTTGAGGACCTGACAAATACGAAGCAGGTTACTGATCTCTGGAATGGGATCATAATAAGCACATTTGAGCTTGAAGGGAAGAGTACCGAGGTAATTACTTCCTGCCATCCGGAGCTTGATGCTCTCGGAGTCAGTGTGAAGTCAGACCTGATAAGCACGGGTCAGCTGAAGATTTTCTTTGTTTTTCCTTATGCTGATGGGAAAAACATGGCTATGTATCTTGGTGATTATGAGAATAATGATAAGCATTCATCTGTTTCTGAAGCTATAAAAGAAAATTCTGTTATTGTAAAAAGAAAGATGGATGATACAGAGTATTACGTTCAGTTAAACTGGCAAAACAGAGCTGAGTTTCTATCAGGGGACACTATAGCATCAGAGCACCGCTTTTACCTTGTTCCTTCCGGTGGTAGGGAATTAAAGTTTTCGGCTGTATTCAGTATTGATAAGACAGGTTCAGACCTTTCAGCTGATGAAATTATATCCCGAAGCAAAGAGGCATGGCCTCTATTCTGGGAATCAGGTGCTGCAATTGATCTTTCAGGCAGCAGCGATCCCCGCTGGATGGAGCTGGAGAGACGCATAGTGCTTTCACAGTACCTTATGAAAGTCAATGAAGCAGGGTCACTTCCTCCACAGGAATCAGGACTTGTGAACAACGGATGGTTTGGACGCTTCCACTTCGAGATGATCTGGTGGCATTATGTTCATTATGCTCTCTGGAACAGGTGGGATCAGATTGAAAAAAGCCTTCAGGTTTACGGGAATTACCTGGAAACTTCAAAACAAAGAGCTGAAAGACAGGGGTATAAGGGAGCCAGGTGGCCGAAATGTACGGGAGATTTTGACCGTGAATGGCCTCATATAATACATGCAATGCTTATCTGGCAACAACCTCATCCCATCTATTTTGCAGAGCTTGATTACCGGCTTCATCCTTCAGTGGAAACAATTAATAAATGGAAGGATATAGTATTTGCAACTGCTGATTTCATGGCAGATTATGCTTTTTACGACACTAGCCAAAACCGTTACATTCTTGGCCCTCCGGTATACATTGTCTCTGAAAACACCGACCATCTTACAACATTCAATCCTGCCTTTGAACTCGGATACTGGCGTTTTGGTCTGAGGACAGCTCAACAGTGGCGTGAGAGGACAGGTCTTGCAAGAGATAAGAAATGGGATGATGTGCTTACCGGACTTTCTGATTTGCCCGTTCAGGGCGGACTCTACGTTACTCACGAGGGTATTGATAGCATGTGGACAAAATTCAATTTCGAGCATCCGGCTCTTACAGGTGTCTTCGGGATGCTGCCCGGTGATGGTGTCGATACTGCTTGTTTCAGAAGGACTCTGGAGAAGGTGGCAGCTACCTGGAATTTCGACAGGACCTGGGGCTGGGATTTTCCAATGATGGCTATGGCAGCTGCGCGCTCGGGAAATGCTGAACTTGCTGTTGAGATGCTTTTGCACAATTCGCCAGGTTTTCAGTTCGATGAGCACGGACTTGCAACAGGCGGTCCTTTCCCATATTTCCCCTCAAACGGGGCTCTGTTGTCAGCCGTTGCAATGATGGCCGGTGGATGGGATGGATCAAAAGGCCAAGTTCCGGGATTCCCTCCGGATGGTAAATGGAAGGTAAAAGCTGAAGGATTCAACCTGATGCCTTAAAAATCAGTTTTATTCTTCCCAGCTGCATCCGCGCACTTCTGTTTTTCCTGTTAAATCATTATCAGGAATAACAAGTGCCACCCAGGGTTCTGAAGCGTTCAGAGTTTTACCCTGCCATTTTACTGACACTTTTTTACCGGCAGTTAGGGAAATTTTCCTTTCGCTGCTTTTTATGTTCAGGTTACTGCTTCGGAGATTAAGGGTATGATTACCAGTGCCCTTTATTGTTGCAGCGATTGTTACGGTTCCATTTGGCGAAGTCGTTTCAGTCAATTCAACTGTTAAATCTTTCACAGTAGCATCAGCTTCAATAGGTTTCTGAAAAGCGCCGGTAAGATCGCGCATAAGACCCAGCCACTGGTTAACGGGATGTATCCATATTTCCTTGTAAGTCCAGTTGTTTTGTACAGGCCAGTATGGAACATCAGCATCCCCTTTTGTCTGTATACCCACAGGGAGGCCGCCGACAATGTCTCCGGAAGAAGGCGTGTAAAGCGGAGGAAAATCATAGCCTTCACCATACATGTTGCTTTGTGAGAATGGATTCAGGCCCATTACCCATTCCATCTGCCTTAGCGATAGTGCAAGGCATTCATTGTCGCCGCGAAGCCTTGCAGCATAGTTAAGGGCCTGAGCCTGAGGCAGTATTGTTCCGAAATGTCCCCTGTAATCCATCCATACCGGGAAGATTCTCAGGTAATTACCCTTTCCAAGCGGTATGCCGTTAAGTACCTGCTGGCGGAATGATTCCTTTCTTGTTTCGGGTACCTGCAGATAATCCTTGTCATTGTAAATGGAAGAAGGCATTACCCTGTAGGGCGCTGTATATTCTGAAATTGTTTTAAGGAACTCAGAATGAAGAACAACTGCCGAATACCATTTCATATAGTCAGGATGTTCTGGGAACTCCTCGCAAAGAGAAACAAGGGCAGCTATCGGTTCCTGTTCCCTTCCGTTATGACAATAATGAAGAACATATTTTTTTAATGGGCCGGTATAAAAGAATCCGGTAAGCGGAACATCCATCTCAGGCCTGCTTCGTTGTTGTGAAGCAACAATTATCTCAGCCAGTTCAACAGCTTTGTCCCTGTAAATAGCTTTTCCTGTTGCCTCCCATAATTCAACTGATGCAGCTATTCCTGCAGAGGCTATTTCGTGCAATACTTCACCTGAGTCGAATGACACTCCCCATACTGCTGTTGAATCATTTTCCCTTGTAACTATCATCTTTTCAACAGCAAAGTTCCAGTCTGATTCAGCCATCCTTAGAGAGTAATTCGCAATCCGCGGATCCCTGTCCTTCAGAAGCCTGTATGCTATTGCTTCAACTGAGGAGGCCTGAAAATTGGCTTTGGGACTGTTTTTTGCAACAGAGGTGACATCATCATAGTCGCCTATTATTCCATTGGTGCGCCGGCTGTTAACTGATCCTTCATTACGATAGCCGTCTCCGAAGCTTGTTTTAAGTATCCAGTCAAGACCCCATTGTGCTTCCTCCAACAGTCGTTCATAAAGCTTCGGATTAATGCCTTTTTTATTCAGTTCTTCTGCCAGGGCAAACATGGCATAAGCTCCTTCACCGGCATTCCTCAGACCCTGGGTCAGATCGCCGGCATCATGCCAGCCGCCGTTTATTACTATCCTCTTATCATCGTGGACGCTTGTCCAGTCGCGGTGACAAACCCCATGAACACCGGGAATTGTCATCCCGCAGCGTTCAACATAGTAGAAGTTCATAGCTTTCCAGACTGATTCCTCCCATACTGCTGGATCGATACGGAAAGGTTTGGTGACTAGCCCACCTGTTTCTATCCGGTAAGAACCTGTCTGGTTCAGCTCTGAGAAGTCCAGTACTTTAAATGTTCCGAGCCTGCCAGTGACTGTAGTAATTGCTTTTGTAAGTACTGTTTTTCCTGATTTTTCATCGACAATCCGGAACTCAGCAGCATCAGATTTGCTGAGAATTGCAGTTTTCGGAGCATAAGAAAGATACCCTGTATGGCTGTAGGCAATCCTTCCTTCCCATACCGGCCAGCCTTCAACATAATCCGCATCTACCTGCTCAAGGGCCAGGTCGTCGAAATAAAATGTTGTTGAGTCGCAGGCTTCCGGTTCATGGCCTGCAATTCCTGATGTTATTTCAACCCTGGTTATTTTGTCACGGGCAACATTGCCTATCTCCCATACAATATGGTTCCATTTGTTATTTTCGAGATTGAAGATTGATTCACCTTCCTGACCAAAAAGAGCAGGCAGTTTTTCAATGCCGTCGTTATATACTTTTATAACAACATCTTTCATGTATGATCCGGGGTTTTCAGAGTATATCCATAGAGATATCCTGTTGAATTTAGTCCAGTCCTCGTTGGGTACTGCAAACTGAATTTCTGCAGTGCCCCAGCCACGTCCGCTTTTTGGCGCCGGGATATCAAATTTTGCCGGAAATTTCATCATAAGGGATTTACTCCCGGTATGTGATCTCTTTCCGGAATTACTTATTGAAACATAGTTCATCCTGGCCTCCTCTTTTTTTGCAGTAAAGCGGGAATCGGCAAGACCGATGGCGCCTCCTGTAGATGAGGTCCACTTCATGTTGTTTTCCATGTCATCCAGAATTCTGGAGGAAATTACCGGTTTATCAAGCCATCGCCGCCAGGCAGAGTTTTCTTCGTTTATCACCATGGGTGCCTGTGAAGCGACTTTCATTACAAGAAGCAATAATGCAGGAAAAATAATCTTTTTCATGGGATTGAATAGTTTATGGACTTCAATAATAAAGTTCTGAAAAAAAAAGAAAGCGGGAGAGGACTTCCTGTACAAAAAATGTTAAAAGTCAGAATCTGAACTGAGCCCTTATTGTAAATGTGTCATCGTTCAGGTCAGAGGAATACCCCGGCAAAGCTGATTTTTCATTCACAGGGTGATCATAGTAAAGAACAAATTTCAGGTTATCATTCATATAATAAACGTAACCTGCTCCAAAAGTATCGTATCTCAGATCTGCAGGTCCGAAAAAATCAGCAGTAAAAAGTTCATTTCCGTCAACCTTGCTGTTGGCATCATACCAGTCGTATTTCAATACAACCTGATGTTTTTTAAGGAAGGTCTGCAGGAAGTAAAAATATGCCCCAGTAAATGACCTTACAAATACAGGTTCCGGTTTTGACATGCTGTTTACCGGCAGGATGCCGGGAGTAACTGAAGTGCCGTAAGTGGCTGACTGAGTGCCATTAATTATTTCTGCTCTTAACTCTGTCCTGCCAAGAGCATTATCCCAGGCCAGCTGCAAATCAGCGCCGTAATATATTCTTGGGGATTTGCTGTTAACATTTGATGCTGAAGTGTCAGGAACAAAAGCTGCATTCCCGGTTGTGCCGGTACCTGCCCTGAAAAAAACATCAGACCCGTTTGCGAAGCCGCCATTCAGATATGACAGGCCTCCTGAGACATAAAAATCTGAGGCAATTTTTGTTCTTCTGAGTGATATTCTTCCAATGAAATCCTTATATGAATCAAACTCTCCGGCTCCGGTTAATCCCTGTCCGTTGAACAGCCCTGCGTCTATTTTCAGGGGATAGAATTTATTCGTTTTATCCTGTGGTTCAAATGACAGCATAGCTCCCATGTCCCTTTCAGTATTCATCAGTATCTGTGACATTCTTCCCCGTTCCGGGCTTTCACGCAGGGAAGAAGAATAGTTCAGCTCATAGCCGAATGGCCTGTTGAATACCCCTGCAGTGGCAACAAAGCAGTTCCATTTATTCTCATAAATGCGGCCAAACATATCCCTTATGTTAACACCTCTTTCAGTGCCGTCGAACTGAAGGGCAAAATTATATCTGTAAAAGCCGGCATTTGTCCTGCGTTCATAATCAAGCCTGAACCGGCCTCTCCTTATCCTGAACCTTTCATCTGAAAGAGGTGCAAATGATCCTCCGTTATAGCTTGTAATTCCTGCTGAACCGGCTTTCTGATACTGAACCTGGAGATATCCTGTAAATGAAAGACTCTGAAATTTGTTTTTCATTATGTAGAGTTCCTTAACAAATGAAGTATCCTGGATCCACAGAGGTTCAACCTGGGCAAAGATTTCAGCAGAAGCTGTCAGCAGAATGCATAAGACCAGGACTTTTCTCATAGTCTGTAGTTTATGATTAATTGAGTATCAGGAATGTTTAATAAAGAATCAAAAGATGCTTGAAAATCAATTGTTTTACCCCATCCCCAAGGGGAGTCAATTGATTTTCTTCGCTCCCCTTGGGGGCGGGGTAAACGAAGAAAATCAATGAGTTTATATGCATGATTACTGATAGTCATATAAGATTATAAATGCCGGAATAATCAACACCAAGATAAATACATATTAATAATGCTGCAAGATATAATAGTTTTTCGGGCTTATTTTGTTGCAGTCAGGCTCCAGATAGCTGTAAGGCATAGGAACATACAGGATTTAAGAAAACATCTGAAAACAAATCCGGACTATTCCTTTTCGCTGTTATTCACAGATTTTTCAATGTTGACCCTGGTAATATAATTTAGAATGATTATAAATTACATTAAAAATCAAAAATAAATCAATTTTCCGTGTCACAAAATGGCATCTCCATACATGTAGTAATATCAATGTGTAAAGATTCATTGCTATTCTCATTATTCGCGAAATTATGAGAACTTTTAGTATATTAATTCTATGCACGTATAATTATTGTTTCTCTCTGTCAGCGCAGAAACGCACCATTTTTGGGACAATAAATAATCTGGGAAATGATGAACATTTTATCGGAGCAAGAGAATGCCATCCCTATTACTGCAACCGTCCCTTCGCTGCAAAACATCAATCCCTCAACAATATACATCCAAAATGTATGCTTTTTGCTAATTGCGTAAATAACTTCGTCTTATTTAAACATTAGAATGACAGTCTGTTGAAACCGAAAATTCTACAGTTGCTATTTATTTAATATTATGTCAAACTTAAATTTCAACAAATGAAAAAAAGTCTTTTTCTGTTTACAGCATTGCTAGCCATTGGCTTAGTTTCTTGTACCAAAGATATGGACAAGAATACTCAAACAATTCCTGTATTAGAAGCTAAAATGTCTCCAGAGGATTCAATTTTATTGAAAAATGCTGGGACTATTTTTGAAAGCCCTATGACTCAAAGGGACATAGACTCCATGAAAGAAATGAGTATTATGAAATTCCCATTGAGTTCATCTAGAAAATCCGCCCTTTATGGAAATGAATATACAGATTGGTCAGGTCAGATTCATTTTCAGGTTTGGTCTGACTATGCTTATGGACATACACCAAGTATTCAAGTAGCTGTTGGTCCTGATTGGGTTTTAGTTGGAGGAGGTGCAAAAACTACGGGGGGGCAACTGGTGAGGGTTCTTATTTAACAGCTTCTTATCCCGATTTTGGATTGACAACATGGTCCGCAAGATCTAAGGATCATATAGATCCAGATGCTCATACCCTGTATGTGTATGCGATAGGCATGAAAATTGACGGAGTATCGCCTGATTACTTAAGATCACATATGCAGGTATTTCCTGGAACTTCTGGAAGTCAGACAAGTTATCCAACAGCTACTGCATCTGTGACTGGCGGGTACCTCATGATAGGTGGTGGAGGGATTGACAATTGGAATAGTTTTCCAAATGCATGGGGTAATATGTTGACAGCTTCATATCCATCTTCAAGTAATACATGGATGGTATCTGGGAAAGATCATAGAAAAACAAGTGGAAGTACTATAGATGCTTATGCTATTGGAATACAAAATATATCATATCCTACTGTAGGATATCTTCAAGTCAGTTATTCTCAAGGTAATAATTATGGACCTCTCGAAAGAATAAGCTACTGTCAAGTACCTGGCGGATGGGCAGTGACATGTTGTGGTGGATGGCTTAATTGGTCTGGCTATGGGAGAATGATTATGAGTATTTACCCTAAGGAGAATGAACCACTTTCTGTAAGAGAATATTCTAAGGATCACACTTATTCAAGCTCTGCTCATAATTATGTTTATGCTATGAGATTACAAAAAGCTCTTTAGTCATTTACAACAACAAATTATTGATCAAAGCAACTGTAGAATTTTTAGCTAAATTTGATGCATATCCTTTAATTTTATGAAAAAGTCTTTAATTATTATCTCCTTTCTGTTTCTCATTACTGCATGTGTTAAGGACACTTTAAACATTACTGATTCAGGAAGAAGAATAACAATTAATGGGTTAATTACCTCGGATAGTTGTTTTAGTGTAAAGATCAGTAAAAGTGCACTATTGAATGATATAAGTGAATCTACTAATAATACCCTTTATAGTATTGATAATGCTAAAGTCCTGGTCTATATGAATGATAATTATGTTGATTCTCTCTCGTATATTTTTTTAGGATCTGGTTCTCCATTTGAAGGTCCTTATATATCTAGAATGGGGAATTACTCATCCGGAAACATGATTCCGATACCAGGTAATAAATACAAAATTGTAGTGAAAGCTCCTGGTCTGCCAGATGCAACAGCAGCAGTTACAATACCGAACCTTGTAAAAATTGAACGTGTCGATACTTTCAGGACTATTGTGCCACTACAGTATCCAGATCCTTATATAACTACAAATGTACAACTTACATGTAATGTTATTTTTACTGATCCTGGAAATGAAATTAATTACTATATGTTGAACATTTATTATGTTCACGAAGCATGGGGCTATAGGCATTGCTTTATATTAAACTTCTTTTGTAATGATCCGATCCCTGAAGAAAAGTTTGCTCGTTGGGGTACTTTTGGAAATGACGAACTACAAGCAGTTGCGTTCTCTGACAAAATTATTAGTGGAAAGAAATGTAGTTTTCCAGTTACCATTGAATTAAGAGATCTTGGATTTCCATTTTATCCTGTCCCGGATGGAACAGACACTCATAAAAAAAATGTTTATTTCAGACTTTACTCAATTTCTGAAGAATACTATAAATATTTACAAACTCTTAATAAATACGAAAA
>ENA-UOWG01001129-UOWG01001129.1-activated-sludge-metagenome-genome-assembly--contig:-NODE-1129-length-28454-cov-10.575548_pt1 | contig 28454 bp, 50 predicted proteins | sample MGYA00238147_ERZ761563 | MGnify/ENA primary metagenome ERZ761563 (study PRJEB28884, sample SAMN05720216) | anaerobic digester metagenome | isolation source: active sludge of municipal... | reverse complement strand
TGGTACTCCCCGAAGGTTACGATCCTTCCCGTTCCAGCCCATCTAGCCGATCTCCGAACTTTATAAGGGTTCGCCGCACGCCAGTGCTGGGGAGCATTAATTAACAGCTTCCATATTTATAAGAGTATATTTCTTCACTCTCAAAATCAACTATAAAGCCTAAAGCATCTAAAGATTTAATATCTTCAATGGAAATACTAAGAGGATCTATATTGCATATGTATAGTACATCAGGTAGACAATGAGTAGGATAATCTGGATTACCATATTTTAGCAATATAGAAAGTGCTTCGATTAGGTCTTTCATAGTATATCCTTAATTGGTCCTCCGTGCGGGTATCGAACCAGCGTTTGTCGATTATCGGTCGACTGTTCTACCATTGAACTAACAGAGGATTGGTGGGGAATGAAGGAATCGAACCTCAATTTTTAATTGCAGTAGATATTCTTATCAGAATAGTTGCACACCTTGTGCATTCATTCCCCAGTAAATTGGCCCCCGATATAGGAATCGAACCTATTATTCATTAAATTTGCTGTATAATATTCTTAACAGAATACTCTTAACTCCATGTCAAGATATATCGGGGATTTAAAATCTTTGGCGGGTAGCTAGAGAGTCGAACTCTAAAGGGCTTATTAGGCCTCGACGGTTTTCAAGACCGATCCCATCGCCAGTTGGGTTGGCTACCCTAGGTAGTATAGTAGTAAGTACACGCGTACGCTGAATACGCTATCCTAGGTCGTAATACTAATTAAGCTCTCGGACGTTTAAGGCCTGTTCAACCTGAGCACTGCTATACCATATTTAAGCCTACTACTATGTGTTTAAAAGACTGTATAATGTCTTTCCTAGTAAGGAACTTGGGTAATCACTTCCATGCTATGTAGAAGGGGTTTCATCCCCCTCTGGCGTCTCATACAAGGAGGCTGTTATACCTCAGTAGTTAAGGTAGCTGATTAGGCTTTCATACACAGGCTTAAATATGGCGGAAGATTGAGAGCACGATTCCCATACCATATTTCAGGTACAAAAGGCTTAGCAAGCCCCTCTGACGTCCCAGTCAGTTAATCTTCCGTAGTTAGACAGGATGCACACTTTTTCGCCAATGAAAGTATGTATTGCTGAAGGCATCCTTTAATTAAAACGTTCTATGCGGGAACTACCCTAAAACAGAGCTTCGTGACCTCTGTAACATAAAACATTTTAATTAAAGTCCGACTCAGAAATAATATTATATCAAATCTGAGTCAGAACTTCAAGTTTAAAAACTGTAACGTTCAACCATTACGGTTTCTAGCATAATGCTTTCTGGAGTAAACTGTTCCAGGTTATTTGACAACAGTGAAGTCATCAAAGATGGAGAGAATCCAGATACCAATGCTGTACCATTTTCATGGGACTTTACTGGTGAGTTCTTAGAACGAGCAGCTAGATTCCAGAACACAATCTTCGGTAGAATATATCCTGCGGATTCGTACCTACGACGGAATGCTTCAATAGCGGAATCGTCGAATCGAGCACAACTATCAAACTGCATATCTGAAAAGATAAGCAACATTGAAGGCATTTCGTGCTGCGGCACGCGGCTTTGGATTGCTACTGAAAGAATCTTATCAATAGCACTGATGATATTGGTATTCATCCCCCAATCAGCACGCTTTAGCTGCTGAATCTTTTGAACTACATTTCCACTAACTTTTAGTAGTTCTGGGTTAGCACTAAAAGTAAGGATAATATCCTTAAATTTACCTTTGTTCTTATCCGCACAATATAGTCCTAGAGATAGGGCTACATCCATTGCGGTAAGAGTACCACTACCACCAGCCGGTTGTTCCATTGAACCAGAAACATCTACCATAGGTAGAATATTACCAGATTCAATGTAGTTGGGAAGAGCAGCCCACTGAGCATTGATGAAATCAACATCAGTTGCGGTTAGTTGTCCACCCTGCCAAGACTTAAGCGCCTCAAGAGCACTTTTTAGTACGTCGTAAGGGTACACAGCACCAGTATTTACCTTAACCTTAGGATCAGCACCCTTAACCAAAGCAGCAACGTACTCTGCGTACTTAATCGTATTACGCTTAAAAGCGTTACGGTAGCGTGCAGCAGCTAGCGAAGGCACGTGACTAAAGTTGATATTATCCCAATCTTTAGCACACATTTGGGTTTCCACTACGTTAGTGAGGGAAACAAGTAGCTTGCGATACTCTTTTGGAGTAGCTTCAAGATACTTACGCAATGTAACGGCTTGTTCGCCCTTACGAGGCATCCACTTCGCACAAAGTGCGTCACCCTTAGACAGAGCAACAGCAATAAGGTTATTAGCTTCATTCTTCAGTTCTTCACTAGTGAAGCAAAGAAGATCATCCCAACGACCCAACTCTGGCGTCTTATACATAAGAGCCATAGCGTCGTTAGTGTTAGTATTCTCAAGATAGTTGAGAATATCGCGGAAAATCTTACGCTCACCAGCACCCTTACGAGCATCCCGCGCCCAAAGAGCAATACGCATTGCTACTTCACGGTTTTCCACATAGGCAGCAACAAATTGCGGCACAATATTTTTACCACGAGAAGCACCAATGTTATAGAATAGATCAACGCAGGCATTTGCAGAAGTAGCAAATGCCTTCATACCATTTTCAGTACGTGCAATACGGTTATCTACTGCGGAAGCGAAAGTGTTCATTTTTGTCCTTTATCGGGTTTATATTTGGTTAGATTAAGAGTCTAAATTTTTTGTTTGCTGAACTAAACCCATTTGTTTGGTTTGTAATACGGGATGCTTTTTGCTCGTTTATTATACAGAACAAGCAAAAAACTGTTTGATACCCTCAGACCGAAGTCTTTGGTATCTCGGCTCTATAGTATTTTGTTTTGCTGTAGTCATCCCATTTCAAATAATATTATATCACAAATATTATTTGAAATCAAATGAAAATTCTTAAACGTTGATTTAAGTATACCGAATACTTAATCTAATCGCTAATGACTGCTTATGGCATCTGGTACATTACAAAATGTTCGGTAAATTCTGTAATCACATAAGGTATCCCATAACACACACGTCTAAGAATACTGGAAGTACGGGTGAGACTCGAACTCACATGGAACGGATTTGCAATCCGCCGCGTTGCCTTTCCGCCACCGCACTATTATTATACAAGCCTTGTATAGCTCTTTAGCTGAGGCCTTTCAGTTAATATGAAGGCCTGAGCCTCTTTATCTGATTTAAATCTATGACTAAGAATAAACCCGTCATTATGATATACAAACTCATAAACTACTTCTTCAGTACCTACCTGGGTAACAGAGAACATTTCATCTGCGTCAAATGCAGTAATTTTAGCCTGTTTTAATGTTTCTCCCCCATCAAATGCTTCAATAGCAGCATCTTTTTCTGGCATAGCATCAATAACCATTTGTTTTAGCTCATTATCAAAAAAGTTAATAAAAGCCACTACGTACTTACTCATGCTACAAGATCTCCATCAGGGTCATTGCCGTCGAAATCCTCGTCATCTGCATGTGGATTAATACGAAAATCCTCAACTTCCGAAGGCATAAGGGGTCTATCAGAAATTACTTTAAGTACTTTCTTACCATTTTCGTATGCTGTATATTGCTTCAACTTAGGGTCAATAAGTACAAACTTAGAGTTTTTCATAATTCTCTCACTTAAAATAATATTATACAGGATTAAATCAGAAAAGTCAAGTTTGAATTTTTGGCCTCCCATGAGAGAGTCGAACTCCCCTTAGGTGGTTCGTAGCCACCGAGCCTTCCACTGGACGGGAGGTTATAAGTATAACGTATTTATAAAATTAGTAGGTTTTGTTGCTGGGCCTTTAGCTACCTTTATATCATGTACATTACCTTTAAATTCTTTTGATATAAAGGTAAACTCATTACCTTCTATAATAGCTTTTAATTGTCCAGAGTTATTTTGTGGAATAAGCTCAAAACCTTTATTCTTTAATGTTAGGTAGTCTATTCCTACTCCATCAAAGTAGTGTTTCACACCTGTTGAATCTTTTACTAAAGCTATATGATGCCAGCCATCATTAACTGGACTCATCCAAGCTTCTACAGTAAAATCACCTGTTCCAAAAGTAAATACTTCGGGTTTTGGAACATAAATAGGCATTAAACTAGAGGCTTTTACAATAGCCGGAGCAGCCGCTAATGCTAAAATACTTTTTAAGAATCCACGTCTAGTTGTCATTTTTAATCTTTATGTGTTTTTACAGTCGGCCGGTGTAGGATTCAAACCTACGACCAATGGAATCAAAATCCACTGCTCTATCACTGAGCTAACCGGCGATTGATCTAGTGTCTAGATACTTTATTAGCCTATCCATTATTAGGTCAGCTTTACCTCTATGTAAGTACATATGATGTGTTGGGCACAGCGGCACCAAGTTATCCAGATTATTATTATTCCTATCATGATCTATATGGTGTATATCCACAAGGGTGGATTCTCCACATATAGCACATGAGGTCATACCTACTTGCTTAGCTCTATAAGCATACTGGTCGGGCGTAATTTCGGTTTTCTTTGCCTGCTTAAAATAGTTATTAGCACATGTGCGGGAACACGTATGCTTTTCTTTCGGACCAGCATTAGTTGTGAAAGATGTACCACATTGAGGGCATATCTTAGTAATAGTAGTATAACGGACCTTACCATTAGAAGTGAAGTGGCTTAAGTCTATACCTCTTTCTTTGCAAAAAGTCGCAAGCGCCCCAGTATTCCTACCATGATCAGAATATCCTATTACACTACATAGGCTTTTTAGAGAATATACTGAATCTTTACGCTCTTTAATTAATTCTAGATTATCTTCGCAATGCTTTAAAAAAATTTTTGACATAATATTTCCACTTAAAGATATATTATATCATGGAAGTTCACAAAAATCAAATCGAAAATTTTTGAGCTTCCTAATCCTGCTAATATATTGAAGCACTTTAGATTGGGTGTCTGGCAACAGGGAGGGTCTGACCAGCTAATCAGCAAGCTGACGCCTAAAGTGCTTTAATATATTGGTAGGGGCACAGGGAATCGAACCCTGATAGATAGGTTAAAAGCCTACTATTCTACCGTTGAATTATACCCCCGTAGTGGTCCCTCGCCTCAGATTCGAACTGAGATCTCGCGGATTAAGAGTCCGGTACGTTAAACCATTGACGCCAGCGAGGGGTTGTCCGTAACTTACTGTATTTTACGTGCCAACCCTGGAACCCTTACGGGGGATACAGGAGACACTACATTTTGTCGTGTTTCATTTAAAACTAGTCCTTATATTATACTTAGACCTATAATTAGGCCCAACTCTAAATTTTTTACGTGTGACGTGAATATTTCCATTAAGTAACAAGTATCTAAAGCATCTACAAATTATTGCTCTAGAGTATCTAATTTGTGGATGCTCATTTCTAGAACGTCTTGTTTCTCGGAATCTATCTCCGTAATACTTGGAATGAAGTGTACTCATTAAAAATCCTTGGCGACCCGTAAGGGAATCGAACCCTTATGTCCAATTAGACAGACTGGCATAATAACCATTATATGAACGAGCCGTAGATTGGGCCAAAGGTGTACCCAAGTGTCTTAATACCTTAGCGCTTGGTCAGCCAAGCTACTAATAAGATTTTGCGTTGATCAAGCGCCTGTTCTGGAGCGGGTAGGGAGAATCGAACTCCACTCAGCGCAGCTTGGAAGGCTGGCGTCTTACCTTAAGCTTACCCGCGTTATCTTGTTTCTACTGGAACAATCCCATCCCAGTTACGACTAGGAAATACTCTAATAAACTTTCTACTTTCGTAGTCGTCTCTCCAACATTCTACTATACTTTTCATGCTTTTAAAAACATCTGAGTCAATTCCCACATCAGGATTAATCAGATGTGCTTCTTGCATACCAAAAGCTTTAGCATCTTGTAAGTAGCTACCAGACCATGGATCATCTAGTATAATATGAGAAGGACAAATAAAATTACCATCTTTTGATACAGTAACTTCATCTAGCCACCAATTTATTTCATTAATTCTATAACTGCTCATTCTATGAGGAGTAGCCCAGACGTCGTGAAGATGAAGATTGAGCTTATTTACTTGAAATAGATCCACAATATTCTCTAGTGTACAATAATGCCTCCAGCTAGAGCTGATTACTGTATCAAAAGGATATACCTCATATAGATTATTTAGCTGTCTAACTGAGGTCTTATCCATTTCCCAATAATCAATAAATTGATGGAACTTGGTAGTTCCTGGGTACTGAGACATGTTTGGTGATAGTCTTATCCCCCTATCTGGGAACATTGGCCCATCAAAATCTAGGAATAGAACTGGTGTCATTTTTATCTCTTTTCTCACTGTAAGATAATATTATACAGTATTTAACTTGATAAATCAAGTCAGTTTTTATTTGGCTCCAGAGGTTGGGATCGAACCAACGACATTCTGATTAACAGTCAGATGCAACTACCGCTGTGCTACTCTGGAATTTTAAATAGATCTTTTAGTTTTTCTATGGCACGTTCTAATCTAGCCCATTGGGTTTTGGTTAGAGAGGGATCAGATTCCACTAGTAGTTCTAGCGCATCTATAGCACTCTCTATAGATGTGCCTATTTTATACATTGGACGCTTACTAAGGTTATTTTGTTTTACGTCCCAAGTATCGTCAATTATATGTTTTTCAGGTAAGTACATTTAGATACCCTAAAAGTTAAAGATGCTGGCCTTGGAATCGAACCAAGTTCCTCTAGCTTATGAGACTAGAATGCAGCCGGTACACCTGCCCGCGTCTTTAACTTCTAAATTAGAACTCGTTGTGGGAGGGGTTTCGAAACCCTCATACTGTGTTTAGCTCAGCCGGCCCGATTAGAGGCCTATGTCTTCCATTCCATCACCACGAGTTCGCCGGGTCATGACTCCCGACTATAGATAGGTGTGATCAGCACCTATTAGATCTATATTCTACTAATACCCAGTTCTTGACGGCGACTGAGACGTTAGTACCACAAAGTACAGCCACGACCCAAAACCTTAGGTAAAGGATTAAACTTGGTGCTCCGTGACAGAATCGAACTGCCATATCCTGATTACAAAACAGGTGTAATACCATTATACGAACAGAGCAGAATATTGGTGGAGGCCCAGGGAATCGAACCCTTGTAGACATTTTCCTTGCAAGGGAAAACCGTAGCCCACTACTGCCCCCAATGTGATATTGCGTGACAATTAGCACACAATATAATTAAATTATCTATTTCATCATTTGATCTATCGTGGTCAATATGATGTACAACTAAAGCTGCTTTATTTTCTTTATATCCACATAATTGGCACTCATGTGGATAATACCTAAAAGCTTTCTTTCTATAAGTATATTCTGAAGCCCCAGTACCGTAGTGACTAGGTTGTATTAGCTTATTATAGGTTTGAGCAATATCTTTACATTCTTTACTGCAAAAATATTGACCAGATTTCGATTTAGTAAGTTTTGATACACTTCTTTCAATAGGTTTTTCACAGTGATTACAAAAGATTAATATAGATGTACCCTTTAATAGGGATAGACATCTTAATGAGCATGTATGTGTTTTTACTTTTCTTTTTTGACGAGAAAAGGTACATCCACAAATTTCACACTCTATATCAACAAATACTCTATTTTTATTTTGAGTATCTAAACCAATATATTCTTTTAATATCATTGATAATCCATTAAAAAGTGTACCGATACTCTTCCGAGTAGGAGCAATGCTCGGTACAACACAAAGGAAGGATTTACCAAGTGCCTTCACACTATTTAGTTTTACCTAAATTATGTAGTAAAGTATGACTTTACAGTTTCTTGAATCTTTTTAGCATATTGTGGTTGAGGAAAATTCCAACCAATAAATGCACCAAGCAAAATATAAAAAATTGATTCTAACATACTATTTCTTAGTCTGATTTACTTGTTTATACATATGAATATGCCTTTTATGTTTCATAACCCAATATTTTAAGCCATTAAACCACTCAAAATGTACATATTTATCATCGAAACCAACAATAGTAAGCGGTTCCTTATACCCAATAAGTTTGTACCTAGTACCCAAAACATAAAATGGATCAGTCATATTAACCTTTTTTGGTAGCGAGCTGGGGAGTCGAACCCCATCCCAACAGACTTATGAGACCTGCGTCTCCACCACGGAGAACTCGCTATAGATACATATCATGTTTTTCAGGAACGTAATCTTCCCAGTAGGCTTCAATATTGTGAGAGCCTTCGTGCTCCATTCTGCACTCCGGATCTTCACAGTCCTAAGAACACAGTTCAATACCATAAGACTCTGCGTGCTGTACTGCTTGGTAGTATAGTTGTTTAGAAATAGTTTCATCTGGTTCATCTTCTGGAAACTCGATTACATCGTAACCATCCATACCACAGTAACCAGTAGAGTACTTCACAAAAAGTTTACGCATTTATATACTCCTGTATAGCTTCTGGAGTTAAACTAGCATATTTACGAAATTCAGTCTTACCTACTTTATCATAGAAGTTATTGGCTTGTTCTTCTAGCCTTAGAAGTGTCTCTATTGGAACAACCCCACTTTTAGCATATCTTGATATATAGGCATCAACCAAAAATTCTTTATCATAAACTTTTGCCATTTTTCTCTCACTTAAAGATATATTATACGCGAAAAGTAAAATAAAATCAAGTCAGAATTTTTAAAGCTTTTGTATTTTATAGTATTGTGTAAGTACTTTATTATCATATCCAGGGGTTTTACCCGAATAACACAATAGGGCTACAGATGTTTTAGAAGATCTTTTTATACAATCTCTTAGTACCATAGCACCTAAGTACATATTTGTATTTACATTAAATATCTCTGGGTTACCTAGTTCGTCTCTAGCTTTTATTATTTTTTCTTTATGCCACAGAGGTATTACTTGCATTAAGCCATAAGCTCCAGAAGAGCTTATAGCATGTGGATAGAAGTTAGATTCTACTTTTGCTACTGCAAGTAGTAGTTTTACATCTAAGTTAAATTCGGAAGCCCACTTGTACGCTGCAACAACAATTTCTCTAGCGGCTTTATCTGATACTTTGGGGTTGGACTTCACCACAAAACTAATATATGGTGAAGTCCATTCCGCAGCATGTACAGGGGCAATAGCCTCATTAGTACCTAAGATAGAACTCAGTACTAGAGCACATATCAGTAGGAATTTTGAGCTGGTTTTAATCATAGGTCTCCCTAAATATTAATAACTAGCTCCCCATTAAATGTAATTGCCTCGCCGAAGTAACCATGAGGATTGCAGATTACTCTCGTCCCGTACGGGGTTTCGTAGTCAAAATTACTGTGTGTATGTCCGTGAATATGATATTTGAATTTTTTGTGTATGTTTTGGGGAACCTTCGTTAGGAATCCAGGGGTAAGTGGGTGACCTCTCCAACGAGGAGACTCACTAAACTCTGGAGCATAGTGCGTAATAAGAACATCAGCATCTGCGTGCTTCAGGAAGTTTATAGCTTCTCTATTTAGTCCTACTACGTCGCTTGCTAGAATATTGCGCCCACCATACTTTATCCAAGCATGATCATTCAGACCTCCCAGCCAGTCTAGTTCTGCTTTAACAGCATTACCATACAGACCAAAATTAGTCCAAAGAGGGGTTCCAGCAAAAGTTACACCACCAATTTCAATAACTTCATTAATAAGAATAGTGGTATTAGTATTATCAGCACGGTTGTGTGCTTCAAAATTACGAATTAATTCAATATAGTCATGACCATAAAATTCATGGTTACCAGGAACATATAGTATATGAATATGATTAGGAATATTCATTGTAGCCCAATTAACTCCACGCATACCTTCCGCAATATCACCTGCGAGAATACAAACATATTCACCATGATCTACATATTTGAAATCATTGCGTAGTGGATGAAAATGAAGGTCACTAAGAATTTTTACTAACACTTATTTGACCTTCCATTTCTTGAGGTTGGGCGCAGAGGTTAAAAATAACTCGTCTGACAGTTGGGGGAGAACTAGAGTGTGACTCAATAGTTCTTCAACCCCAATGTTTCGCTAGAATTTCGCTAGCTCTTCGGAGACGTTACATTATATTATAATCCAGAAAGCTCAAAAAGTCAAGTCAGATTTTTTAATGCCTTAATTTCTTCAAGACTAATTGGAGTATAGTCGTTTAGTACTTCTACGGATACATTATGATACCTAGTATCTATCTCCCCATCACGGAGAACAAAGTTAGTGTGTAGGTGTCCATGAATATTAACGCCCCATCTACTAAGACTATCCGGATGAATGGGTATATGGGTCATTACAATGCCTTTAAACTGATGAATACCACGTACATCCTTAAAATAAGGAGCATATTGGGACAGTTTTAGAGTATCATGGTTGCCTTTAATAAGAACCTTTTCTCCCTTAAAACGATCCACCAAATGTAGCCACTTATTAGTAAAACATACATCACCTAGAATATACACTTTATCATTAGTAGATACTACAGAGTTATGGCGTTCAATCATATATTCATGCATTTCCTCTACACTAGAGAAGTTACGCACAGCACTACCATCCTGACGTTGAAAAGTCAGAATATTTTGGTGACCTAGATGCCAGTCACTTGTGAAAAAGATGTTAGCCATTTTATTTACATTCCATATGGTTTTTCCAAATTTCTTCTGGTATTGGACTATCTAATACTACTTCTTTAATTAAATAGTCATATTTACCACCTCGCCAGGATTTTTCACATTCTCCTGCAAGTTTAGCCTGTTCTTTGGAAGTGTATGCCCCTATTATATAAGAGTGATTCTCAACGCTACCAAATCTATACGCTGTAACTATATAAATCATTATTTGCCTCTTATTAGTGGTACCCCTGACTGGACTCGAACCAGTAACCAACAAATTATGAGTTTGCTGCTCTAACCAATTGAGCTACAAGGGTAGCATTCTGTTACCAATGTCTCCATGTATTCAATATAATATGAAGACAAGTTATCACTTCAATAATTCGTATTAACCACCATATATACGCTTTGTAGCGTTCAGGGGCTGGAACCATATTATACCTGTTTTAGTGTATCATTTGTTTCAGTACTATGTCGTCTCTACATCCGTCCAGGCATGGCCCGTTGGGGCTCCCTTCTCATCCGTCCTCTACCCATAATACTGAAACAAATGCCAGGATTTTACTCCTGGCACCTATTTTACTTAGACATTGCAAGTGCCATCATCATTCCCATGTTGGAGTCCATTTGATTCCCACCCATCATACTCATCATGGCAAAAGTTTTCATATCAAACTCTTTACCGTCTCCAAGCATCATAGCCATCATCATAGGATTCATACCCGAACCATTAAACATATTCTTTACTGCAAGAACAGAGTTCTTACCGAAGAATAGGTTGGCTACATTACCTACTTGTTTAACTTCTCCATTTAGAGAAACTACTTCATAACCATTTTCGGTAAGAGCCTTGAAGAAGCTAAAATCATTACCATTTACAACAATATCACCTTCTTTAAGATCAGCAACCGCTGTACGCATAGCAAAGGCAGGAATCTTGATTCCAAAATCGGTAATAGGATTTACAGAAACTCCACCATCTACATATACTGATAGTCCTTCAGCTGAGGTAACACCCATCTTACCAGATTGGAAGTCAATTGCAACATTTTTCATTTCGCGGAAAAATGAGTCGCGCATATTAGAAACATTCATTTTAGGTTCTTTCTGTGTGTTAATTTCTTCGGTAAATTTTATATTACAAGTTGCTGAATTATCTGCCGAGATTTCATTACATGGATTTTCTACTTTACTATTAGTTTTAGTAATAATCCAATAATTTTCCCAAATACCTGATACTTCCCAAGTATCTCCTAAGTTGTATCTATCTTGTAGCAGTATTTCTAGATCTTTGTTTCTAATAAAGGCTACTCGTTCTCCTTTATAGAATACTCCTACAGCTTTTCCATCTATGCCCGCTGAGTTATTTTCAATACCTAGCTGTACAACTAGACGCTTTGATTTTTTATATTCATCAATAGCTTTTTTTACAGCATACATGCTTTGATAGCGCATCCCTACTGCGATCAACTTATTCATACTTTTCTCACTCAAAGATATATTATACGCTATTTAACTTAATGTTTCAAGTCAGATTTTTTAGGTTTCTTTTGTACTTTATCAAGGAACTTATCTAATTCTTTAGATAGCTCTTTTTCTTCGTCTTTTTTGCCAATTACTTTTAGTAAATTAGTACGATATAGTGGTGTGTTCTTGGGCTTCTTGTTCATTATAGTACTTCTTTAGTAGTTCCGTAGTAGCAGCTAACTCCTTGGTTGCCGCATTATATCTATCTACCAAGTTTTGAGGAATATCAATTAAAGCTAAACGATTATCTTCATTAATAATATCTAATACTTGTTCGTCCCATAAATACAGGCTATAAAAAGTATCTATAAATAAATGTACTTTAGCCATTTTAACTCCCACAAAATTCTGGTACACGAGGAGGGACTCGAACCCTCAATCCAGAGGCGTCAGATTTTAAGTCTGATGTGTATACCATTCCACCACTCGTGCATTAATAGGTATGACGCCCAAGTATCCACATTGAGTGGCCTTCTTGGATTGTCTCGAATGAAAGAGTACAAGCTGTTGTTTAGGCAACCCTTGGTACATTACTACGGACCTGGATCGTAATGTCCTACAGCGACTCAATTTCATCGTCTATTCATATTAATCTGTGGGGGATAGTATCGTTACCAACTCACCCTTTCACTCGTCAATTCGAGTCACGGCATTTTTTAAGATAATGCTATCTTGTTTGGTGGGCAGCGAGAGACTCGAACTCTCAATCCTTTCGGCAGTGGCTTCTAAGACCACCGTGTATACCATTCCACCAGCCGCCCATTATTCTTAATTACAACGAAGAAACTCATCAAACTGATCTTCAGTCATTTCAATAAGGTCAAAATCATCACTCATCCATTGAAGATAATTCTGTTCTTCTCCTTCTTCACACCAAGTACCATCAGGCCATACACATACTTTAATCATAGCATGATTCATATTTTAGAAATCCTATATAAACTAATTTTCCTGTCCGTTGCAGCGGAGGTAAGCCATTGTTAAGGTTTTACCCAACTGAGAAGATGGCCCTACTCAGTCACTCGTTATATCGTCATATAACTCTTCCCTTTAGGATTCCTAAAATATGGAACCATATTGGAGTACTCTCACCTAAGACCCTATTTCGGGGGTGAACAAAGGCTTATCTGTAAATAACTATGTAAATAAACTGTTACAGCAGCGATAATTACATTAGGAGAGTACTTTAATATGGTAGATCTACGGGGAATCGAACCCGCGATTTGCTGGATGAAAACCAGCTGTCCTAAACCGTTAGACGATAGATCCATTGTGCTATGCTGACTAGGCTTCTTTTACAAGGCCTTAAGCGAGGCCTGTTACTTTCACTACGCTAAAGTAATAAACACGTCTAAAGATCTTATCGTGGCTTAGCTCACGGTTGGCTTTTTTGATTGACCCAACATACAATGATACAGTGTATGTACTAACCCCACATACAAGGAACCTAGTACTATCCGCCCCCAGGTTGGCAGCATAGGAACCGCCTATGCAAGGTATTTGAGAAGTCACTCTCAAAATTCTTTTGAAATCCGATTCAGAAATAATATTATATCAAAATTAAGTTTCTAAATCAAGTCTAAATTTCTGTTTGTCATTTATAGTATATTAACTTATCACGTGTTTAGTTAATAGACTACAAGCTCCCTGGCTATTCGCCGCATATCCCATACACAGAAAGGTTTGGGTATGTGTCCTTGACTAGTATTAATATACTAGTTTCGTCCAATTAGGACTCGTCAGAAGGACTTAAATAAAAACAGGATAGTTCATTTACGAGATTGATTAAAAGTCAATTGTATATGTGGTTTGCTGTAACTATCCTTTAAACATTAAGGTTACTACTGGCGTCGTAACCAGTACTACTTACGTAGAGTGCTCCCGACTTTGAGCACTATAACCTTTAAACTTGGTCTCCCCTGAAAGACTCGAACTTTCGAAATCTTGCTCCCAAAGCAAGTGGTATAGCCGCTAACCGAAGAGGAGGTATATTAGTTTAGTGTAATAGATATAGGAAATCCGTCAAGAAAACCGTTCGCTATGTTGACGCATAACCGGAAACCGCGACTATGCGGGCAGTAACCGTCTAATACACTAAACTAATATATACTGAAAAATGTTCTTATCCTACTAAGTGGCTGGCTCCTGAGTTTTGCGTTCCATACAGTGTGCCAACATGCTGTTCGTGTCGCCTAACCTACGCAAATAGAGGCTTTAATCTATATAATATTAAATTGTGGGTAGCTAATCCACTTTAATACTAATTAGTCTAAGAACATTTATCAGTATATATTGTCAAGGAATTAGGTCTGGCTGTCCCATAGTCCTAGAACTTGGTAAAGACCTACAACTCGAATTCCTTGACAATACAAATTTTGGTGGATTCTCCTGGATTTGAACCAGGACTAGCAGCCTAGATTTCGGATTTACAGTCCGATGGGTTAACCGTTCCCCCAAGAATCCAATATTATTAAAGGAGGCAATTTCGTGGTATACTTTTCGTTTGAGCTGGCGAAGGTAAGAGGCACAACCCAGCATGCTTGAAATTTTCTACCCGTTCGTAGCGTGGAATGTGATAACTCAGGTCTCTTACCACCTTATACCACCATACCTTCTTCTACTAGTTGAAATTGCTTTCTTTATTAACATTCTTAAAATACTCTTGATAGAGCACTTTAAGGATGGTACGGGTTTTTGATAAGAACCCATACGAGAAAACTTTGTAAGCTAGCATCAAGGCTTAATTCAATGCTAATTAAGAACTTATTGACTGCGTCCTTTCAAGGAAGCACAACCTGGTTCACTTACGATAGCTATACTGCTCGGTGTGCACACCTACAGGTTGGAGGTTGATAAAAGGTCCCCAGTATTTATCATTACACTAAGAGTTGTTGGACTTCGAATTCCGCAAACTCATTAAGTTAAGCAATTACCTCCACAATAAGGAGATACTTCTCACGGGAACATGTACCCAAGCTATTAATTGATGTGGCCCGAATAACCAGAAATCCACATAATGCGCCAGAGAGACTTGAACTCTCATTTCTCCATATTCCAGAAGATCCTTCTTTAGATGATAGCGACTTGGTTTTTCTGAGAACCTTAACTCTTGGTAATCTAAAGAACGTATAGTTCGTACAAGCTACTTAAGTATTATATACTTATATTTCGCCTTAAAGTCGTAACTAATATTTAGGACGGCATTGCACCGAACACTAGATAAGCAGGCTGATAGTAATTACATTAACTATCTATTCGAGGCTTCGCATGTGCATGACCTGCTAAGGTATTTCCAATTGAGAGAGCAGTCATATTGCTATAGACTTGTATAAGTGGCCGTTTATTGTCGGTCAAGTCTGCCTTGCTTTTCTCTCATTTAGAAATAATATTATATCAAACTTAAGCTTTACAGTCAAGTCTAATTTTTTCTTTCCCTTTCTTTGTGGCTTTCGCCGACTCAGAAATAATATTATATCAAACTTCAGTTTTCAAATCAAGTCAGTATTTTTTAATGTATCTGCGAATATCTTAAAAAATACTGATAGCTTTTCTGAGAGCTACCCAACTCATGTAATATAGCCTATCGTTTATCCGGATGAACGTTTTGCTCTCTCACACGTAAATATCTAGAATCACAGCTTTTGGCGAGTTGACGCAAGAACGGATTGCCTTGCAATGCTTAGATAGGTCTAAGTAATTTGCTTTTCTCCGATTCAGAAATAATATTATATCAATATTAAGCAAATGAATCAAGTCAGAAAATATCCTCGTCATCAGCCCAATAAATATTATTCAGTTCGGCGAATTTGTCTAGATCAAAGTGGCTTGCAAATTTTAGTTCCTGGTATTGTAACCCATCTCCAGAACCCCAAGTATTTGGGTCATCATCTACTAATTTGTAAAGTTCATCTAAAGATGTTTTTCTAAACCAATTAATAGTATTACTACCATCACCGCAGTCTGAAATTACAAGGTATACTGTTTGCATTTTAATCAAAATTTACAAGTAATATTTGGTATAGTATAGGGTTGCCAAGGTTGTGGTGGACCATATACTGGTGGAGGAACGTATTGCATAGGGCGTAACTCTACTTTAATTAACCTATTCTCTAGATCAACTATACGATGCTCTAGTGCACTAATTCTATTAACTAGAATTTTTTCCATTTCAGTCATATTTGACCCCATATTTTGGTTTGCGCTTATACAACTTACCAGACTGCTCCACTTTAGGAACAATACGGGTAACTGCTTTAGCGTAGAAATTTCGTTTAGTCTTCATCATCTTCCCCGTATATGCAATCACATTCCCATTCACCAGGATAGGACCACCAACCACAGTTTTCACAACAGAACTGGTCAATAGACTCTAGGTATACTTCAAACTCATCTAGGTCAGATTGGGTAGGTTCTGGCAATTTAGGTTCAGATAGATCACAAAAACTTGAAAAAGCCTCATTGCTAGACATACAAGAGCCTGCTAGATAGTTTGCTACAGCATTAAATAGTTGGTCTTTGTCCATTTAACTTTCCTTTGATATATGGCACCCCGTGTAGGAGTCGAACCCACAAATGACGGAGTAGAAATCCGTTGCATATCCATTCTGCCTACGGGGCATTTTTTTAACTCTCAATAATACCTGCTGGAATCATTTCTCCAGTATCTACAAACCTCCACCTAGTTCCATTACAGAAAAGGTCTCTGGTTGTAGTTATTTTATTTAGTTTCAATATACCAATACGTACAGTAACATCTACTGTAGCTGTCTCATGAAATCTATTATGTACAATATGGTTACTAAAATTAGTTATTTTCATGTAAGTATAGTAAAGCTACATCTCTAATAAGCATTCGTATTTCTTCAGATTCACAAGTTAGAGCACCAAGAAGTTCCCTAATAATACTATTAGCCTGGTCTAGTTGCTGCTCTAATTTTTCAATCCGTTTATCTTGTAACTGCTTAAGCATCCCAGTCCTTAAATATTTCAATATACTCTGCTGGAGTAGCATTTTCTGCAATAATAAATTTATATGCTGCTATTTGATCTTTAGATAGTATAGTATTGTATTTAATCAGTTCGTTATAGAGATGGTTAACAACAATCCGTCTAACACTTGTATCATTTATCTCAACTAGCATTTATGCCCACGAAAAAAGGATAGTCTGGTTCCATACCAAAAGTAAAAAGGGCTTCTTCAATATTATTACCATTATCAGCCAGCTCGTCTTCCCACATTTCTTTAGCTTCAAGAATAGTAACACCCTCGTCTTTGGCAATCTTAATGTAAACTTGTTTATTCATTATTCAGCGTACCTTTCAAGAATACTTTTGATAACTGCAATATTCTGCTTTCTAACTTCAATACCTTGAATACATATGTCTTTAATATTAGGAGGTAGTGGTTTTGTTTCAAGATCTGTTTCAATAGTACTAATAAAACTAAAAGAGTCTGTTAAAGCGTCTTTTAGAATACCAATTAATATGTCAGTTACTGGAATTGATTGCATAATATTACCAAGAATGTTTAATTATAACTGTTTCATCAAGAGCACAACCTTGTTCTAGCAACCACAAAGTTACCTTATCATACTTATGAATTTCGCTACCATCGTCTAATTCTTCAAATTCTTCTGGTTCCACACAAATACTTACATAGCAGTGATTTCCTACACCACGAGTGTCTTCGAAGAATTGATCGCGGATATCCATAGGCATATCGGTCCAAGGTTCAAATACTTTCATTAATTTCACGCTTAATTCCTTTTGCTTTTCAATCACTCAGAAATAATATTATATCAAGATTAAGCTCTAGGGTCAAGTCTGAATTTATTGATTTGCTAAAAAGAAAGCTTTTGAAAAACCTAATGGGGTCATTGACCTAAGTTCTTTGGTTCGTTCTGACTTCCCACCAAGACGCATAATCCAGTTTCCTTCTGCACTAACGGGTAGAACTTTTCTTTCTGGTCTGTTGTATACGCCCCAAATACCGGTACGTTTCGTGTAACATTCTCGCCCCTGTTCTTCCAACGGAAGGTATCCGGCGAACTCGTTAGGGTTAAAGTACCAAGGTCGGCCAATTCCCGGACGCAAGGTCGGAAGTCGGCCAACTGGGTTCTCAAGGGCCCAGAATACTGGCTTATAGTACTCGACCAGACTAAGAGTTTTGTCAATGAGAGCGAGTGAAGCTTCTGTTCTACCGTCTGCATCTTTTACTTTCCAATATTGTGCTCCGCTTCCAGCGAAGTCAGTACATGGTGGAGCAGCCAGGATTCCATATACTTTATCAAATGGAAGGTCTCGAGGTTCTAATGAAAGAACGTCGAGACCTAGTTTAATGTCTACTTGATAAACATCGTATCCGGCTTCTTTATATGGTGAACTCCAGCGCCCACTATAATCAAATAAGCTAAGAATTACTTTCATAGTATTACTATTTTTGAAAATACATCAATAATTTCTAGTATAACTACTGTTGTAATTACTACCATAAATACAACATAGGTTTTATCGCCCATATCTACTCTCACAGAATTTACAAATACTGTTATCATCTAAATCGGGTAATAATTCATAACTATACCACCAAATATTACAACTAGAACACTGCTCCAGGTCTTCTAAATCTTCGGCATCAAACTCGATTCCTAAAGTTTTGCAAGCATCAGGTATACTAGTATTAGTCCTATAAAGTTCTTTTACTAAACTCATACTTTCTGTGCTGCTCCAAATCTAGTTGATAATAGAAGCCATACTTTATAAGCAGCCTCTTCAGACTGCTTTAAAGCTTCTAATACTTGGGTGGCTAATTGAGAGGCTAGAACCCTATCTGGACAAGGTTCTAGAACCTCATCACTGGATTTCAATTGTTCCATTATCCGTTAAATTCCTAGATAAGAGGATACTTAGAATACCATTGTTAAGGCTTGCTAGATCCACTTTATCATTAATTGCCTTGAAGAAAATAGGTTCAAAGTCTGGGATACCTTTATATAGGTAAGTAGGTGTCTCTGATGATTTAGTATCAACCTTTAAAAGACCATTATTTAGTGTAACTAGAATTTGGTCACGAGTTTTTCCTGGTACTGCAACTTCAATGATTGTAGAGCCATTAGGCCCCTTAATAATATTATACATTTTGTTTCTTTTTCAGGTTATTAATATGTCTAGTAATATACCAGACGGCTTTTTCACAATCTTCAATCTCTTTTTCTAACATATCTGGAGCGCTCTTTAATCCAGCTCTCCATAGGTACTTGAATCCATTACCTATGCAAAAGTTGTAATGCTCAGATATTGTAATACATTCAACACCACTAGGATGTGATGTATAATGGCTTGGGTGATTTACTACGTCTTCGTCCATAGGTTCAAAACTATCCTTGATTCTTTTAAAAGGAATAAGTTCTTTCATAAATAGGTTCCTGGCTTGCCCCGCCAGGATAGGGTCTGCGCCTCTGTGTTAGCTATTGCAGCGGTTTGTGAGAAACCCGGACTAACAGGATTTTTAATCTCGGCATGTGGGGGTCCCATCCAGTTTTAGTCAAAAGGATTTTGATACCACATTCACGGTCATTGAGTTGTTTCTAATAGGTAGTCAAGGCCTAACACTACCTCGTAAAAGTGCACAAGTTTTATCTTGAGTTTTCTTTCTGGCTTCTAGCAAGTCTTTGAGGATCTTATTCTGTTGTTCTGTTATTCCGCTGCTACGGCAGCCAACTAGATACATCGGCAGCAATTGATCCATAATTAGGTCTTCTAGCGCTTTGGAATATGCTTTATAGTCTTGCATTAAAATCTCCTCAGTAACTAATATTATACACTAATGGAAAATAAAAATCAAGTGAATATTTTTTCAACACTAGGGATAGAAAAAATTATTCTTGACTTTTGCTTTTCTAAATGATATAATAATATATAAATTGAATTAAAGATTCCAATTTAACGAGGTAGTGCAGATTTGTAAAATTCTGTTGACCTTAACCACTCTATGCTTTGAAAGGTCCCCTTGAAAAGAAAGATGTGGGTAAGTTAGAGTCATCTAGAGATTTTTCTCGATCTGCTGCTGACCTCGGGTACATTCTAATAAAATTAGGCAAATTGTATCTATATGTTTTAACTAAAGTACTGATTTTTAATAAGATAATTTACTAAATTATCGCGGATATAGTAGCTGCTGAAAATTCCGCACCCTCCCCTAGAAAGAAAACATGTCATTAATCAAGAAACAATTAACAGAACTCCCTTTTCAATTAGTTTATGAAGATGGGGTAGATGCAGTAGACCAACGAAAAGCTTTTGCAAAGTATTCTAGTTTTGCACTACCCCAAGCTTTAGCATATGTGGGCAATTGGTCTTTAGTTCGTACAGATGGTAAGTTAGATCTAAAAGCCACTATTAAACAAGGTATTAAAGCCTGCGACTTAGGGTCAGAATGGGCCTCTGGTTTAATCTTTTATCTTATCACCTCTCCTAGAGGTTTAATTATTCCCACAGGTTTAAAAGCAACGTCTAGTCAAATGCTTCCATATAGTGCTTTAGTGCCTCTTATTATGGCAGCTTTTAAGAAGTACAAAAATATTCCATATAACGATTGGACAAATATAAATCATGTTGTTGACCCAGATTTATATGCATCTATGACCACTGCAACACCACACTTTACATCTGAAGAACTTTTAGAACTTCGCGTCCTAGGGTCAACTGTTAAAACTGGTGATAAAGCTGGCACTGTAAAAAATCCTATGACTTGTACTAGTCTTGTTAAAACGGGGGTGGACGAGTTTGATCAATTACCTCGTCTTACAAAAATTATGTTAACCCAATGTTGGTTAGCTCATCCAGCTTTTAGGCATGAATATATGGTATTAGATCCTTCAGATTGGGATAATATACCTAAATCTTTGATAGATATAGAAGTATTAAATAAGCCTTCAACTAAAATGCCTTGGGATGATTAATATGAAATACACAAATGATATAGTAGAAAAAGTAGTGGCGGATTACAAAGCTGGTCGCCCTGTAAAAGAGATAGCACTAGAACTTGATGTACCAGAACGTAGTGTTATTGCCAAATTAAGCTCTTTAGGTGTTTATAAGCGCAAAGAGTATGTAACAAAACGCGGGGAAGTACCAGTTAAAAAAGAGGAATATATTAAAAGGATCTCTGATCTACTAGATATTAACCTTGATTTACTTGAAAGCCTGGAAAAAGTTACCAAATCTGCACTTGTACTTTTGGAGAAACGAGTGCAAGCACTAGTTTCTCCTGCAGAACATAACGACTAGTCGTTATGTTCAAAAGAGAAGCAGATCAAGGAAAAACTAGCAGACCCAGCAGACGAATAAACAACTATAGCCCAGTTCCGAAAATCGGACTGGGCTTTTTTACGTCTATTGTGGGTGATAAAATTATGGTTATATACCATAAAAAGCATTTATGGTATATAACCATAATTTTTGGTACCAATTTCGACAACTTCCTCACTACGTGAGTGGTTACTTGGAGATGTAATCTCCGATTTGCCGCAGCCTGGGTTGATAAATTATAACGAAAAAAGCCCACAACCTTTCGGTCATGGGCTAAAAACTTTCCTAGATGGGCAGTTTTAACGACTAGGTCAGTAGCGTGGCAATATCTACTATTTAAGAACTTATTGTAATTTCTTACGCTTCCAGTTCACCTTATACTATGACGACCGATCAGCCGCCTTCGTACTTGTCGAGCATTCTCCTTAGAATATTAATAATCCCCTGCAGGGCTGCTGCCTAAAATAACTGCTTTTTGGAGACGTTAAGGCAGGTATAGTCTTCCAAACCTGGAGGCTGGTGGTCGAGTTATATGTTTCACCACCAATTAAGAACTTATATACGGGTGGGTCCACCCTATTACTCAGTTCACCTTTTAAGAGTTCCTCCCAGGACTTATGGCCAGTTACCTGTTGCTCACCTCGGGGACTTGCCCAAGTATTGTTTGCAGAAGAACTCTTAAAAGGTAGACTACCGCAAGGTAGTCTAACCTTGGGTAATCATTCAGCTTCAGAAGCCTTAACTTCCGCACCCAGCGCACCGGCAACAAGTGCCAGGGCTTCCTTCGTCGCCTTTTCCAGCGACTCCAGCTTTTCGGAAGCAACACCAATTTCATTGGCGATAGCTTCGATCAGGTTGGCCTTAGTAACAACCGCACCCTTTTCAGCCTTGGCCTTAGCCTTGGTCTTATAAACACCTTCGCGGGACAGCTTAGCCACGATGGAGCGAACCGACTTACCAACCGCAACAGCGATGGACTCAACAGCTTCACCAGCGTTGTAACGCTCAACGACTTCGGCGGTAACTTCGGCGGTGTAATTCACGATCTTGGAGGTCATACAATTTCCTTTTCTATGAGAGTCACTTAGGACTAATGAGATATAAATTAGACTTGGGCATTAGAACTTAGACATGAGTAAATTTTTTCATTTCTGAGTTGTTTTCCCTAATCCATACATATATTATACGCTGAATCACTTTCTAAATCAAGACAATTTTTTCTTTCCTATTGCCTTTTGCTTTTTTCTTATTGGCCTTTCTCTCAGCCAATAAAGATATTATACGCTCAATTTGTTTCAAAATCAAGTGAGAATTTTCAAATCTTAAAACGGAACGTCTTCGAAAAAACTCACGGCTACTATGGCATCTTCAACATTTTCTGATACCATTTCGGGAAAGTACAACTCCCACAAAAATGAGGAATCTCCATAAAGAGATGCCGCTTCGTTTGCGCTCATCTTGTTTCCTTTCTTTCACATCATTTATATATTATACGCCCGTCTATTCCGTAAATCAAGTCTAAATTTTTTATTGTGAAATTTTTTACAGACTGGAATTTGTAAATATTTTTTACAGCCCTGGCTTTGTATAATTATATTAGCTTATTTTTAGCTTACCAGGTTTTTTCGTTATAACATGCTGTTTCTAACCGCTTAAAAATTAGCCCACCAAGCTCGATCTTTGCAAGATCAATTTGGTACAATTGGTGAAAATTTCAGCAAATTTGTCAAATTATGATAAGTTTGCTCAAAATATCAGCGATCAACTCAAAATATGATAAGATATATCGAATTTTACCCTAAATTGCGCCGAATAGGTCGCTTTGCGACCAGGTTGGCGAATTTGGGTTAGTCCGATATTTATGTACAAATTTCGGACAATTGGTGTGAGCTTTAAAAATTTGCACTTGACACGCCAAGGTTTTGCACTTTATAATAGGCGCCGCGGGCTGCATGCAACTTGGTGGTTTGGTGGGCACTGGTGGTTTGGTGAGCACGTCCAAGTTTTTGCACTTGACAAGGTTTAGCACTTAGGCGCAGAGCGCGAGTTAACGTAAGTGAGTGCTCACCTCCGCCTGCGAATGAGAATTATTCGCATTTGACGTAAGTCCTTGATTTTGCAGGCATTTTTTGATAGGCTGACGCTATGGGATGTGGTGGTAACGATTAAAAAAATTTACTTGACAGCGACGTAGGTCGCGGGTAGGTTTGGCGCGCCTAAGTCCTTGATTTTAAAGGCTTTTTTCGAGAGCTAAATCGTTGATTACAAAGGCTTTTTTCTAGGAATATGACGAATGCACCTGGCATGGTTTATGCCCTAGCAATAATCATGCCAGCCAAATTTGAAATAAAATAAAACCCAGATAATATTATCTGGGTTTATAAAACATTCTAATAAATCTTTTAATATTAGCGATTTTATCTCGCTTATACTTCATATTAAATCTCATATTAAAATTCCAAAATAATTCTTTTCAGAGCCGCGCGATTCTTATAAGCCTTTTTAAAAGCCTTGCGGTTTCGCTTACCGGACATTTCCTTTTTGGAATAACCGTAGGTTTCCAAAATCTTAACCAATTTCCTAGAGATATTCATTTATTTTCCTTTATCCAAATTAATTAAATCAAGGCGGCGATTAAACCGCCTTTGTTTAATTAAATCGGCTTAGAGTTAGCCAAAGCCTCGAAAATCTTATTCAAAGCGGTTTTATTCGCTTTCGTCAGAGATTCGATTTCGGATTCCGACAATTTCAAAACCTTGCCGATTGCATCAGCAACAGAATCCTTTTTAACCGGCTTTTCGCCAGCCTTGGTTTCATAAACCTTTGCGACATAAACTTTTTCACGCGAAAGTTTAGCGATAACCGAACGAACGGTCTTGCCCATTTTAACCGCGAGCATTTCCACGGTTTCCTTATTAGGAGCAGCAACATATTCCGCAATCATTTCAGCGGTTTGTTCAACAGTGTAATTCACGATTTTGGCAGCAGCCATAATAATTCTCCAGTGACTCGGATGGAAGGTTTAGGATTTCGCTGAGTCATTTCGTCATCCCATGTAAAGAATTATACGCTCTTTTCAGAAGAAAGCAACAAATATTCACCAGGAACAGCAAGAAATTTTTATGACCCTATAAAAATTTTTATATGCAAACAGGGTATGCAAACAGGGTATGCAAACAGGGTATGCAAACAAAATAAAAAATTTTGCTTGACAATTTCCCGCTTCGCGGGTACGCTAGCGGCGCCTAAGTCCTTGATTATAAAGGCTTTTTTCTTTAGCTAAGTGATTGAATACAAAGGCCTATCTAGATGTAATATGCCATATAGGATAGTATTTACTTTTATTAGTTATATAATATAATCTAATAAATCTTTTAATATTTGCAATTTTATCTCTCTTATATTGCATATTAAATCTTTTCATTTTATACCCTTCCCATTTCAATTTCATAACCGAATTTACGCGCTTTTTTACAAAAGTATTTCATAAACGCTCCATTATGATTCATTTTCTGTTTCAATTGGTTTTGATAAACATGCACCATTTCATGAATTAGAACCTTTTTAATAAACTTTTTATTCTTACAGTATTTAGTAAAAATATTAACAACCGCTAAACGTTGTCCAGATTCATGAATAAAAGCATAAGTAATACCGGCAATACCTTTACCATTAGCGAGTTTATATTTACTTTTAATAACCAAATATTTGAGATCAATCTGATTATTAAAAATCTCGGTATTAATACGCCTAGCAAGTTTATTAAGATTCATTATTTATTACTCAAATATTGTAGTCTGAGATTCCACATTCCGACCAAAATTCTGAAAGTTTGATTATTGTCATTAAATTGTGCCCCCGCCAATTTAATATAATGGAATGCTACACCCATTTGATTCCTGTTATCACATTTATTAATAACATTGGAACATTTAATAAAAAGTTCGTTCATAATGATTTAATCAATCCGAAAACATTAATAGAAGCAAACACAAGCCACAAAGCAATATTAGCATTATGTTTTTCTTTAATCGCAGCAAAAAGCGAAAAGAAAGAACCAATTAAAAAGAATACATAACCAATTTCCCGAAAATCATTTGCAGCGACAAGAACCGCGCCAATAATCCCGAAAACCGTACCAAACCATCCAAACATTTTTTATTTCCTAATCCGTTATCCAATAAATTCATTGTACGCTTTTCCTAGAAAAAAGCAACAAATATTCACCAGGTACAGCAAAATATTTTTATGGGTTCATAGAAATTTTCTATATGCAAATAGGGTATGCAAATAGGGTATGCAAATAAAATAAAAAATTTTTCTTGACACCCGAAAATTTTTCGGGTACCTTCGGGCGCCGTAAGTCATTGATTTTAAAGGCTTTTTTCTGTAGCTAAGTCGTTGATTACTAAGGCTTATCCTGGTGGAATATGCCTTAGTAATAATATAATATTATCCTGGAAATAACTTATAATTAAATACCTCATTATTCAAATCAAATCCAGCATATACAGCGCCATTAGCGCCACCAAAATAATCCTCATTCAAAATAGATTCTAATTCTTTTCCGATATCATTAATCTTTTCATAATCTTCGGGCATAATATCTTTATTACCCTTTTCTAGATAATTAATAAGTTCTTCTGGATTATCAAAAGTATAATTAGAAGCTTCATAAAAACTAATATTAATCAACATCGCAAACCCCTTCATTATCAATATAATAAGTTGATACCTCATTAAAAGCCCAATTCCAAATAAAATTAGGCCAATGAATATCTATATTAAATAGAATCCATAATGCAATTTCTCGCTTCATATTATTTAGCCTCAAAATGATTTTTAACCTGATAAGCATTCCACGAATAAGGTTTATTGGTAAAATCTTTCCAATTCCTTTTATTCAAAACCGCAAGCAAAATCGGCAATTCAAAAAATTGTGCATCTTCCAAAGCAGTATGTGGTTCCTCGTTTTTACGACCCGTAATAAAATGTGCCATAACCTCGGCATTAGTTTTATAAGTCATATTACCTTTTTCGGTAACATTACCAAAATAATGATTTTCGACAATAAAATTCCGATATTTTTTAGATTCCGCAAACATAGCGGCGGCAGTATGCCAAAGGCAGAAAGAATAATTAAAAATGGTCAAATCAATTCCGGTATTTGCACATTTAGATTGATCGAATGCAACATTATAAGCCGTCATTGCCGGATTATATTTAGCATTAACCTTTTCAAGCCAGCGATTAATGGCATTAACTGACGCCATCATTCTATTACCTTTTTCAAGCATGTCCATATAATTATTTTTCTTTTGGCTTGCATAAGATTTTGACCAAAAAGATTTACCAGTCGGGTCGGAAAAAAGTTCTTTTTCCATATTATCTTTTACGATAATTGCACAAGAGGAATGGATATTGCCTTGACGATCAACAACGATTGCACCAAAATCAAAAACTTGGTTATCGTTCGTGGTTTCGGTATCAATAATAATCCAGAATTGTTTTTTAGCCATTTTATTAATGCCCTTGTTTAGAAGGAATATAAACGCCTTCAATATTAAAATAATCACAAACCGCTTTCAAATACGAGGCATTATCCTCGAAAAATGTAGCTTTTGCTTGTTTGAAATTCTTGAGATTAAAAAACTTTTTCAGTCCCTTAATTTTCAATTCACCGCCTGAGCGATTATCGTTTTCTTTTCTGCTGATAATATAATTCGGCATTCCGAGAATATCTTTAATAAAGCGCATATCTTCATCGCGGATAATACGGGCAGTAGCAATAATTACATAAACCGCAGGATTTGCCAAATCAGCTTTATATTGTACAGCCAAAGGCAAAAGTTTATCAGAATAAGCCAGTTTTTCATTTTCTCTCCAATATTCCAAATCAATTTTAGTTCCGCATGGCATAGTGCGATAACGATGCAAAGAGCATACAATAGTTCCATCCATATCGTATATCTTGATTTCCTTAATTGCCATTTCCTTATTTCCTTATTTCCTTAGTTGATGTAGCCATTATATAGACGCGCGCCCAGGGTGTCAAGCATTTTTTCATATATTTTGTAGATTATTTTTATGACCACATAAAAATATTTTGCTTTACATCCCACAAATTATATGGTAAAATCGGCGCCACCAACACCAGGCAGACCCTATGACAGATAAATATGCAAACAAAATAAAAAATTTTTCTTGACATTTCCGCCTTCGGCGGGCAGGTTTGGCGCCCCTAAGTCCTTGATTCTAAAGGCTTTTTTCTATATCTAACTCATTGAATACAAAGGATTATCCTGGTGGAATATGCCTTTGTATTTCTTTGGAAGTATTTAATGACAAGAGCAAATGCGTCTGTCATTTCGGTTAGCTCATAAACCCTTTCTTCTAGCTCATCGTATGTTTCATCGCTAGTAAAGGAATCATCCATTTTTTCAAGAGCATTATTCAAATCAGTATTCAAATTATTCAAATGTTCTTCAAGTTGCTCAATGGTATTAGAAAACATTTTATTTACCCTTCGCAAGAAGTTTATAACCATTAACCTTAGCAAACAGTTTAGCGATAATCAGGTTATCAAATTCAACCCAACGAGCCATACGCCTATCACCGCGATCATATTTAGTAGAATAAATGTAGTATTTCATTAGAAGATCACCGAAATAACAAGCATGAAAGTCATACCAATCGACATACCCAAAAACAGTTTAGACATTTTGTTTCTCCTTCAATTCGTTATCCAATGAGTTCATTCTACGCCTTTCCTAGAAAAAAGCAACAAATATCTACCAGGTACAGCATATTATTTTTATGGCTTCATAAAAAATTTCGCTATACATTTCAAAAATTTTCTGGTACCTTCGGGCGCGCTAAGTTGTTGATTTTAAAGGCTTTTTTCTTAAGCTAAGTGCTTGATTA
>ENA-UOWG01001126-UOWG01001126.1-activated-sludge-metagenome-genome-assembly--contig:-NODE-1126-length-28485-cov-19.412100_pt1 | contig 28485 bp, 21 predicted proteins | sample MGYA00238147_ERZ761563 | MGnify/ENA primary metagenome ERZ761563 (study PRJEB28884, sample SAMN05720216) | anaerobic digester metagenome | isolation source: active sludge of municipal... | reverse complement strand
CCTGGCGGGAGCCGGTCAGGGTGGTGGTCGTCACCAGCAGCGGCCAGTCGGGATAGCGGTTCCGCAGCGCCCGGATCAGCGGCAGGGCGGCGCGGGTTTCGCCTACGGACACGGCGTGAACCCACAGGCCGCCGGCAGGCAGGGTTGGAATGAGGCCAAGCCGCTCGCGCCAGCGCTGGCGATGTCCCGGGTCCTGCCGCCCCCGCCAGTACAGCCGCAGCAGCGCCAGCGGCAGGATCAGGTACAACAGCCCGGTATAAAGCCAGCGCAAAACCCGGCCTCGCCAGCGTGTTGCATCGTTCATGGCGAATCCGACAACTCTTTATTCCACATCAACGTCGCGCCGACCACCGCCGCCGGCATCGCCAGGAAGTTCAGCACTGGAATCAGGATGAGCAACAGGGTCATGGCGCCAAAGCCCAGGGCCAGCAGCGGGTGCTGGCGCAGCAGTTGGCGTTGCGTCTGGAGATTCATTCCCCGATTGCCCAGCGGATAGTCGGCGTACTCCAGCGCCAGCATCCAGGCCGTCGAAACCGCCCACACCACCGGCGCCACGACGTTGACCGCCGGGACGAAGGAGAGCAGCAGCGGCGGAATCGCCCAGGCCACGAAGTACAGCAGCTTGCGCAACTCCGCCAGCGGCGTGAACAGCACGTCCCGCCAGGACGATTCGGCAGGCGGCGGTGGGACGCGGCCATCGGGATGGACCATCTTTTCGACTCGTTCGGCCAGCAGACCGTTAAAGGGGGCGGCAATGACGTTGGCAACCAGCGAAAAGGCGTAAAAGATCACCACCAGCACCGTCAGGATGAACAGCAGCCACAACAGCCAGTGCAGCCAGGCCAGCCAGTTCGGCAGCCAGCCTTGCACCGCCTGGTCCAGGCGCTGCAACTGACTCGCGGCCAGCCAGATGCCGCCGCCGAACAGCAGGGTGTTGATCAGCAGCGGAATCGCCACGAAACTGCGCAGGCCCGCCTTGGGCAGCCAGCGCAAACCGGTCAGCACATAGCCCGCGCCTCGGGTGAAGGAATTGCTCATGGCTCAACAGATCCTCATGGGGAAAACCGGCATTCGTTTCAAAACACGGCAATCTACGTTACTATTTTTGCACTTTAAAGCCAGACGCCGCCGTGATCGGTCGGCGTTGATTATAAAAAAACAGCGTTGCGGCTTCGGCCGCCAACCGGGCAGGTTTCAACCACCACATGTCCACCGTTGTCATCTTCAGTTCCGGGATCGGGTTTCGATCACGGCCCCGGAGCATCCTCAGCCACCCTGGCTTCATTGTTAACAACCAAGGAGCACACGCATGAAAGCACCCGTTCGCGTCGTCATCACCGGCGCCGCCGGCAACATCGGCTATGCCATGGCCTTCCGCATCGCTTCGGGCACCATGTTGGGTCCCGATCAGCCGGTGATCCTGCAACTGCTGGAAATCACCCCGGCGCTTCAGGCGCTCCAGGGTGTCGTGATGGAATTGAACGACTGCGCGTTCCCGCTGCTGGCCGGCGTGGTCGCCACCGACAAGCTGGAAGTGGCGTTCAAGGACGCCAACTTCGCCATGCTGGTCGGCGCCCGCCCGCGCGGCCCCGGCATGGAGCGCAAGGATCTGCTGACCGCCAACGGCGCCATCTTCGGGCCGCAGGGTCGGGCGATCAACGACTATGCCGCCGATGACATCCGGGTCCTGGTAGTCGGTAACCCCGCCAACACCAACTCGCTGATCGCCGCCTGCAGCGCCCCGGATCGGGACCGCCGCCGGTTCCACGCCATGACCCGGCTGGACCACAACCGCGCCCTGAGCCAGTTGGCCGAGAAGACCGGCAGCCACGTCAACGACATCAGGAAGATGACGATCTGGGGCAACCACTCCTCGACCCAGTATCCCGACATCAGCCAATGCACCGTCAAGGGCCAGGCGGCGACCAAGCTGGTCGAGCAGAGCTGGTACCGCGACACCTTCATCCCCGACGTGCAGCAGCGCGGCGCGGCGATCATCAAGGCGCGTGGCGCGTCCTCCGCTGCTTCCGCCGCGTCCTCGGCCATTGACCACATGCGTGACTGGGCGCTGGGCACTCCGGACGGCGACTGGGTCAGCATGTCGGTGCCATCCGACGGCTCCTATGGCATCGGCGAAGGCGTGATCTACTCGTATCCGTGCGTTTGCAAGAACGGCGACTACCAGATCGTGCAGGGCCTGCCGGTTGACGAATTCAGCCGCGAGAAGATGAAGGCGACCGAGCAAGAGCTGCGCGAGGAGCGCGCCAGCGTCGAAGACCTGCTCAAGGTCAAGTAAAAATCCGCGCGCCGTCCTCGTGGATCCGGGGACGGCGGGCAGGAAATTTCCGAGCAAGCGACTACACTATAATTCCGGCGATAATCATAACGTCGCGTTTCCAAACCACCGAACCGGAGAGCACTCACGCATGAATTACGAAGAATTCCATCGCTGGTCCATCGCAGATCCCGAAGGCTTCTGGGGCGAACAGGCCAAGATGATTGACTGGCACAAACCGCCGCAGAAAATTTTGGATTACTCCAAGCCACCGTTTAGCAAGTGGTTTGTCGGCGGTGAGACTAACCTTTGCTACAACGCGGTGGACCGGCATCTAGCGACCCGCGCTGACCAGCCCGCGCTGGTCTACATCTCCACCGAGGTCAACGAAACCAAGTCTTACAGCTATGCGGAACTCCACCGCGAAGTGAACCGCTTCGCCGCCGTGCTGCAAGCGCTGGATGTCCAGAAAGGCGACCGGGTCATCATCTACATGCCGATGATCGCCGAGGCCGCCTTCGCCATGCTGGCCTGCGCCCGGTTGGGGGCAATCCATTCGGTGGTGTTCGGCGGGTTTGCCTCCGCCAACCTGGCGGTGCGCATTGATGACGCCAAACCGAAGCTGATGATTACCGCCGACGCCGGCATGCGCGGCGGCAAGGCGGTGCCCTACAAGCATCTGGTGGACGAATCCCTGCGCCTGGCCAAGTTCCCGCCCGAGAAGGTGCTGATCGTCAATCGCGGTCTGGACAAGGCGATGGCGCTCACCAAGGGCCGCGATCTGGACTACGCCGCCCTGCGCGCCCAGCACATGGACGCCCAAGTGCCCGTGACTTGGCTGGAATCCAACGAGCCCAGCTACATTCTTTACACGTCCGGCACCACGGGTATTCCCAAGGGCGTGCAGCGCGATACCGGCGGCTACACGGTGGCGCTGGCCGCGACCATGAAGTACCTCTACAACACCAATCCCGGCGAAGCCATGTTCACCACCTCCGACATCGGCTGGGTGGTGGGCCACTCGTACATCGTCTACGGCCCCCTGATTTATGGGGTGACGACGATCATGTACGAAGGGTTGCCGACCAACCCCGATCCGGGCATCTGGTGGAAGATCGTACAGGATTACAAGTGCACGGCCATGTTCTCCTCGCCGACGGCGGTGCGCGTGCTGAAGTCGCAGGATCCCAAGTACATGAAAATGTACGATCTATCCTCGCTGCGCACCCTGTTCCTGGCCGGCGAGCCACTGGACGAGCCGACTTCCCGCTGGATCACGGATGGCTTGAACCGGCCGGTGCTGGACCACTATTGGCAGACCGAGACCGGCTGGGCGATGCTGACCTATCTGCCTGGCGTGGATTTGAAGCCCAACCGCTTCGGTTCGCCCGGCTTCCCCAACTTCGGCTACAACATCAAGGTCATCAGCGAAGGCACCGGCGAAGAAGTCGGCAACAACGAGAAGGGCGTGCTGGTGGTGGCGCCGCCGCTGCCGCCGGGTAACCTGTCTACGGTGTGGGGTGACGATAGTCGCTTTGTCAAGAGCTACTTCACCACCTTCAAGGACATGGTGTACAACTCCTTCGACTGGGCGGTGCGCGACGACGACGGCTATTTCTTCATCCTGGGCCGCACCGACGACGTGATCAACGTGGCCGGCCACCGGCTGGGCACCCGCGAAATCGAAGAGGCGATCCAAAACCATCCGGGCGTTGCCGAGGTGGCGGTCATCGGCGTCGCCGACAAGCTCAAGGGTCAAGTGCCGGTCGGGTTCTGCCGGCTGAAGGATCCGAAGCAACTGGAAGAGGCGGGCGCGACCGAGCGGCTGGAGAAGGAAGTCATCGCCAAGGTCCAGGAACTGCTGGGCGCGGTGGCCAAGCCACACGCGATCCACTTCGTCAGCGCGCTGCCGAAGACCCGTTCCGGCAAGCTGCTGCGCCGCTCGATTCAGGCGCTGGCCGAAGGCCGTGATCCGGGCGATCTATCCACCCTGGACGACCCGAACTCGCTGGAAGAAGTGCGGCGAGCGGTCGAACATCATTAAACCGGCTTGATTTCCACCCGCTTGCGGTTTCGCGCCGTCGGGCGGGTAGGAATGGTCGAACCGTTGCAATCAATCCCTTCCCCGCCAGGGGAAGGGATTTTTTGTTGGTCCGGGGCGCATCCCAGTTCAGCACGTTGAAAGAGATGATTGGCATGGATGAAGAGCGGTTGATCGAACTGTTGATCGCGTTGCACGATGGCCTGCCGCGCCAGGGTCCGGGCGATTCCGCATCCACCCGGCGGGCGCTGGCGCTTTGCGCGGCATTGCCGGACGCGCCGGAGATTCTGGATATCGGCTGTGGAACCGGCGCGCAGACCTTGACGCTCGCGGCGGCCACGACCGGGCACATCACGGCGCTCGACCGATCTCTGGATTTTCTCCGGTCGTTGCGCCGGACCGTGATTGAGGGGGGCTGGACCTCGCGCGTGCGGCTCTGTCAGGGCGACATGCGGGCCTTGCCGTTCCGGGAAGCCCGTTTCGATCTGATCTGGAGCGAAGGGGCGATTTATATCATGGGCTTCGACGCCGGATTAACGCAGTGGCGGTCGTGGGTCAAGCCTGGGGGATATTTGGCGGTTTCCGAATTGTCCTGGTTCCGGTCGGATCGGCCAGTGGAGTTAAAGGCTTTTTTTGATGCGGAATATCCGGCCCTGCGCAGCGTGGAGGCCAATCTGACGGCGGCGGGCGAACGGGGTTGGCAAGTAGTCGGCCATTTTCCGTTGCCGTGGTCGGCCTGGAAGAACTATTACGACCCGCTGCGGGAGCGTCTGCCGGCCTTCCGGGCAGCCCACGTGGGAGACGCGGACGCCCAGGTCGTGGCTGATTTGACCGAAACGGAAATGGCGTTGATGGCCCGCTACGCAGAGGATTGCGGCTACGCCTTCTATGTCCTGCGGCGCCGGGATTAGAGGTGGAATCCGGAAAACCCCATGAACACCCTGCGCCGGTTTTCCCACGGTGACGCCGCCGTTCCGGGCAGCACGAGCTGGTACCTGGCCGACTTGGGCGAATTCCGTGGCCAGCAGACGCTTTACACCCGCCAGGCGCCGCAACGGCTCAAGGCGTTACGCGAACACGCGCTGATTGAAAGCGCCGTTTCCAGCAACCGCATCGAAGGCGTCACCGTCGAGACGCGGCGGGTCCGGGAATTGATTTTAGGCATCCCGTTACTGCGCGACCGGGATGAGGAAGAAGTCCGGGGTTATCGGGACGCCTTGACGCTGATTCACGAACAGAGCGCGCAACTGCCCATCGCTGAAGCAACGATCCGCCGCTTGCACCGCCTGACGCGGGGCGAGATCTGGGACGCTGGCCAATACAAGCAGCGGGATAGCGACATCATCGAACGGTATCCCGATGGCCGCGAGCGGGTCCGCTTCCGCACCGTACCCGCCGCTGAGACCCCGGATGCGATGGCGGAACTGGTAGATGGCTGGCGACGTTGCCTCGATGAAGCATGGATTCATCCGCTGATCGCGCTGGCGGCATTCAACCTCGATGTTCTCTGTATCCATCCGTTTCGGGACGGCAACGGCCGGGTGTCCAGGCTGCTGCTGTTATTGCAGTGTTATCACCTGGGCTATGAGGTGGGCCGATACATCAGCCTGGAACGGCTGATCGAACAGAACAAGGATCGCTACTACGAAACCCTGGAGCAAAGCTCGCAGGGCTGGCGCGAAGGTCGCCATGACCCCTGGCCTTACATCAACTACATTCTGTTTATCCTCAAAAGCGCCTACCGGGAATTGATGGAACGGGTTGGCGATCTGCAAGCTCCACGCGGCGCGAAGACCGAGCAGGTGCTGGCGGCGATTCAACGCTTGCCACAGGAGTTTACCCTGACCCAACTGGAACAAATCTGCCCCGGCGTGAGCCGTGATATGGTCAAGCGGGTGCTTGGCGCGCAACGGGGACAGCTAGTCGAGTGCGTAGGCCGTGGTCCGGGCGCAAAGTGGGTCAGGCTCGGCGGCGAAAAAGGGTAGCTTCTTCTAAAAGAGGGTAATAAAGGGAGTAATTGAAAGCCCCGCTTTTTGGGGGATTGAAAGCGCGCTATGACCGTCGTGGAGGGGCGCCTTTCCGAAGCTCGCCCAAACGGGCTTATCCGGTGTCCCTCATGTAGTGGCGTCTGACGACGCGACCGCGAACAGCCCGGCGTCTTTCTGTCGTCGCGGCGGCATAGCGCGTGAGGGCGAGGCGGCGCCGGATTCGAACCGGATCATAGGTGCAGTTGCCTGCCTCTAACCGTTCCCATTGGAAACTACCGCCTCGTGAAGGGAAAAAAATGAAGTTCGGTAGAGGACTCTCCCCATTCCCTCTCAAACACCCACGAACCCGCTAGGGGAACAGGCGACGGCCGGTAGATTCACCGCGTTAGCCGAGCTTCAACCCCTTGGATACTCCAAGCCCAAGGCAAATTCAACCTGGCTGGCGTACAAAAGGTGGGAGAGGCGCTCTTGCCGAGGGTGGGATTCGAACCCACGTCACCGCAGGCTGTTCAGCCTGCGTCCCTTCTACCTGAATTGGGCTCTACCCGGCTAGAGCGCGCTTTTGGGATAACCCAACCCGCAGGAAAATTCAATATGAGAAGACGCCATGCGCCGAGATAGGGACTCCCACCCCCCTATGTTCGCGCTATTTTCCGGCTGACGCCGAAACCCTTACGGCCGGGAGATTTACACCGCACGGCGCATGGCTGACTTTTTAAACTTGGCGGTCAGGTTAGCCGCAAACGCGGCCAACTGGACCGCAAACGACCCCGTTTCCACTACAGATGCTTGGCCCGCTCGCGCAGGATGAACTTTTGCATCTTGCCGGTCGAGGTCTTGGGCAGCGGGCCGAACACCACGTTCTTCGGCACCTTGAACCGCGCCAACTGACTGCGGCAGAACTCGATGATCTCCTCCTCGGTGGTGTCCTCCGCCCCCGACTTGAGGGTCACGAACGCGCACGGCGTCTCGCCCCACTTCTCGTCGGGCCGCGCCACCACCGCCACTTCCAGGATCGCCGGATGCCGGTACAGCACGTCCTCGACCTCGATGGTGGAGATGTTCTCGCCGCCGGAAATGATGATGTCCTTGGAGCGGTCCTTGATGTCAATGTACCCATCCTCGTGCCAGACCGCCAGATCGCCGCTGTGGAACCAGCCCCCCCGGAACGCCTCCTCAGTCGCGCCGGGATTCTTCAGATATCCTTTCATGACGTTGTTGCCGCGCATGAAGATTTCGCCAATGGTCTCGCCATCCATCGCTACCGGCTCCAACGTCTGGGCATCGGCTACCATCAGCCCTTCCAGCATCGGATAGCGCACGCCCTGCCGGGACTTGAGCGCCGCCCGTTCCGGCAGGCTCAACTCGTTCCAGTGGTCGTGCCAGGCGCACACCACCGACGGGCCGTAGGTCTCGGTCAGGCCGTAGGTGTGGGTGACATCGAAGTTCATCCGCTCCATGCCCTCGATCACCGCTGCTGGCGGCGCCGCGCCCGCCGTCATCACCTTGACCGGATGGTTGATGCCGGCCTTCATCTCGTCCGGGGAGTTCTTGAGCAGGTTCAGGACAATCGGCGCCCCGCAGAAGTAGTTGACCTTCTCCTGCTTGATCAGATCAAAGATCAGATCGGCGCGGACCTGGCGCAGGCAGACGTTGGTGCCCACGGCGGCGGCGATGCTCCACGGGAAGCACCAGCCGTTGCAGTGGAACATCGGCAGGGTCCACAGATAGACCGGGTGCAGGCCCATGTTCCACACCAGCACGTTACTGACCGCGTTCAGGTAAGCGCCGCGATGGTGGTAGACCACGCCCTTCGGGTTGCCGGTGGTGCCGGAGGTGTAGTTCAGGGAAATGGCCTGCCACTCGTCGGCGGGCAGCGACCAGGCGAATTGCGGATCGCCCTCGGCCAGCAGCGATTCATAGTCCAGCGTTCCCAGCTTCTCGCCGCCGACAAACAGTGGGTCGTCCACATCAATGATCAGCGGGCGTTTCTGGGGCTGGATCAGCCGCAGCGCCTTGCCGATGGTCTCGGAGAACTCGCGGTCGGTGAACAGCACCTTGGCCTCGCCGTGTTCGAGCATGAAGGCGATGGCTTCGGCGTCCAGCCGGATGTTCAGGGTGTTCAGCACCGCCCCCATCATCGGCACGCCGAAGTGCAATTCAAACATTTCGGGAATGTTGGGCAGCATCGCCGCCACCGTGTCGCCCAGGCCGATGCCGCGCCGCTGGAGCGCCGAGGCCAGTTGCCGACAGCGGGCGTAGGATTCGGCCCAGGTGCGCCGGACCGCGCCATGCACCACGGCGAGGTGGTCGGGATAGACCGAGGCGGCGCGTTCGATGAAGGTCAGGGGACTTAGCGGCACGAAATTGGCGTCGTTCCGGCCCAGGCCCATTTCGTAGGGATTCGTAGCAGCAGTCATGCGATGTGATCCTCGTTGTTTCGGGTGAAAGGGTAGGGGCACGGCGGCGCCGTGCCCCTACAGGGGTTCGACCGGGCAGGGTGTTCTATGGAAATCACCCAGCAGCGGCGGTTTAAGCGTCCGACCGCTTCAACAGCCTTTCCAGGTCGGTTTGCGCTTGGCGATGAAGGCGTCAATGCCTTCGCGGGCATCCTCGCTGTTCATGTTGCAGGCCATGACTTCGCTGGCGCAGGCGTAGGCTTCTTCCAGGCCCATGCCCAACTGCCGGTAGAACAGCTCCTTGCCCATGGCGATGGCCAGCGGCGACTTGTTGCCAATGGCGTCCGCCAGTTGCCGGACAGCGGCGTCGAGTTGCTCCAGCGGCGCGATGCGGTTGATCAACCCCTGGCGCAGGGCGGTCGGCGCATCAATGAACTCACCGGTCAGCAACAGTTCCAGCGCCTGCTTGCGACTCAGATTGCGGCTCAGCGCCACGCCGGGAGTAGCGCAGAACAGGCCGACGTTGATGCCGGAGGTGGCGAAGCGGGCGTTGTCGGCGGCGACCGCCAGATCGCAGGCGGCGACCAGTTGGCAACCGGCGGCGGTGGCGATGCCCTGGACCCGGGCGATCACTGGCTGAGGCAGGCGGTTGATGGTCAGCATCACCCGCCCGCACTGGGCGAACAGCGCCTGGTGAAAGGCCGGATCGGTGTGAGCGCGCATTTCCTTGAGATCGTGACCAGCGCAGAACGCCGGGCCGGCCCCGGCGATGACGACCACCCGGATGGTTTTATCGGCGGCGACGGCGTCCAGCGCTGCTTGCAACGCTCCCAGCATGGCCTGTGACAGCGCGTTATACTGTTTGGGACGGTTAAGGGTCAGCGTAGCGACGCCCGCTTCATCCTGGCGTAGCACCAGTGCGTCTTCGGTAGGTACAGTGGCGGTCATGGTCATAATCCTCAAGACTGGAAAGCCGTTTTTGGGAGAGAGGGGATGGTTACCCATTTTAACCTAGCGCCCACCGCTACGGGGCCTAACGGGGCATTTCGCCGCTCTTTCTCGATCAAGGCCATTCGCCCATGAATCCCTCCCCTGCTTCGATGGTCTACCTGATAGGCGCTGACCTGACGCTCGGCGAGGCGCTGCAAGGTTTGCTGAAGTCTGTCGGGTTGCCGACCCTGGCGTGCCCCGATATCGAGGCGTTTCTGGCGGTCTATCGGCCCGATAAGCCGGCCTGTCTGCTGCTGAATGCGGAGGTGTCAGGCGGCGGCAATGCGCTGGGCCTTCAACAGTGCCTGCGTGAGCAGGGGATTGATGCGCCGGTGATTATCATCGCCGATCATGCCGATGTCGCCATGGCGGTGACCGCCCTGCGGCAAGGTGCGCTGGATTTCCTTGAAAAGCCGTTCAATGAGCAACTTCTGCTCGATGGCGTTCACCAGGCGCTGACTATGGACGTGACGCGCTGCCGCGCCCGGGCCCAATGCGATGATTTGCGCCGCCGATTCGATACGCTGACCGCGCGTGAGCAGGATGTGTTGCACTGGGTAGTGCAAGGGCTGTCCAATCGGGAAATCGCTGAAACACTGAATCTGAGCCGCAAGACCGTCGAAGTCCACCGCGCCAAAGTAATGCACAAAATGGCGGCCGACACCCTGTCGCAACTGGTGCGGATGGCGGTGGCTATTGGCATTCTCAAGCTCTACGAAGCAGAGACCTGATTGCAAGCCTCATCCCTTCCAAATCCGATCAATCTGGCCATTATGTGTTTGATTATTATTGCTTATCGCATTCATCCTCGTTATCAGTTGCTGGTTGCGGCCAACCGGGATGAATTTCAGGACCGGCCGACTGCGCCACTGGCGTTCTGGCACGACAGCCCGCACGTGCTCGCAGGTCGTGACCTCAAGGAAGGCGGAACCTGGCTGGGCGTCACCGGCGCGGGCCGATTCGCCGCGCTCACCAACTACCGCGATCCGCGCCATGTGCTGCCGAACGCACCCTCGCGTGGCCATCTGGTCAGTGCCTATTTACAAAGCGACGAGCCGGCCCGCACCTATCTCGACCGGCTGGCCCCACGCGCTACGGTCTATAACAGTTTCAACCTGCTGCTGGGCGATGAAACCGGCTTGTACTATTACTCCAATCGCACTGGCGGGGTTCAGGCGTTGACGCCGGGGCTATACGGTCTCAGCAATCACCTGCTGGATACGCCGTGGCCGAAACTGGAGCGGGGACGACGCGCCTTGCGGCAGGTGCTGGATCACGGGGCCGATCCAACGCCCGACGAGTTGTTGCGCCTGCTGGCGGATCGCACACCGGCCCCGGATGAGGAACTGCCCGACACAGGCGTGCCGCTGGAATGGGAACGCTGGCTGTCGCCGATCTTCATCGAGGCGCCCGGTTATGGCACCCGATCCTCGACTGTACTGATGGCGGGCACGGGCGGCTGCGCCCGTATGGTGGAAAGGACCTGGCTGGACGCCAGTCAGCGGGAGTTCGAACTGGAGTGGCCGCGCGAATATTGGCGGGGATGAATACGGATGGCCGGCAATCAGGTCACTGCCTGTTCAGGCGTACCCCAATCGGTTATGCTTGGCCCGCTGCATAACCATAAACCCGAACACGGGTAGCCTGGTTTCTCTGCGAGTCCCGCCTTGTTTAGCCCCGATAGCTCAGTTGGATAGAGCGCACCCCTCCTAAGGGTGAGGTCACAGGTTCAATTCCTGTTCGGGGCGCGCCTTAAACCGCCAGCAGCGGTTAGCAACACCCGTAAAACCCTGCCCTCACGCCTAAAGAAGCTTGGCTTGGCCAATAAAATACCGGTTCCAGGCAGATGAAAATCCTTCAAAGCTGGGATGATGGAGTAGTGGACGATGTCCGGCTGACCGGGTTGCTACGCCGGTATCAGGCCAGGGCGACGTTCAATCTGAATCCGGGTTTGCACCCGCCGGGGCGTTCGTTCAGTTGGCGGTATGGCGACAAGGAGGTTTGGCGACTCGGTCGGGAGGAACTGGCCGAGGTGTACGCCGGCTTCGAGATCGCCAATCATTCCATGACCCATCCAAATTTATCCGATCTTTCGCCGGAGGCGCTGGATTGGGAAATTCGTGAAAGCCGCCGCCTGTTACAGGACTGGTTTCAACAGCCCGTGCCCGGGTTCTGCTATCCCTTCGGCAGCTTCAATGCAGCGGTGAAGGACGCCATTCGGGCTGCTGGTCACCGCTACGCCCGCACGGTAACCGAGGTCGAGCGGCTGCTTCCACCTGCCGACCCGCTGGAACTGGGCGTGAGTTGCCGGTTCAACGAGCCGGCGTTCTGGACCCGCTACGAACGCGCCCGAGCGGTGGATGGTGTATTTCTATTCTGGGGCCACAGCTACGAACTGATCAACGAAGCGATGTGGGCCGATCTGGAAGAGAAAATCGCCCGCATCAGCGCCGATCCAGCGGCGGAATGGGTCCGCATCGAACGCTGGTTTTGAGCGGTTCTAACAGGGACTCTGAAAACCAGGTTCATTATCATATAAATCAAAGCTTCAGGCGATTTCCATAAAAGACCTTACCAGGCGGGTTCCCTGTAGGGACACGGCGACGCCGTGTCCCTACGGCCCCACAGGTATAATCCTTGCGAAAAATCACCTAACCCCTCCTTCCAGCACATCATTGATGGGCAACGGGTAGCATCCACATGGCGGAAGTGTTGCATCAGGGCCATCGGGAGCGGTTGCGGGCGCGTTTCCTGGCCGAGGGGCTGGATGCGTTCGAGGACCATCAGGTTCTCGAACTATTGCTGTTCCAGACCGTTCCGCGTCAGGATACCAATCCCATCGCCCATCGGCTGATGCGGCGATTCGGCAGTCTCTCCGCCGTGCTGGAAGCGGACCCGACCGACCTTGCCTCGGTCGAAGGCGTCGGCGCGCAAACGGCCGCCTTTCTCGCCCTGATTCCCCAGATAACCCGTCGCTATTTTCTCGACCGGGTCCGACACGCGCGCACGCCGCTGAACTCCTCGGAAGCAGCGGCGGAGTATCTGATTCCGCTGATGGCCGGCCGCGCCGAGGAAGTATTCTATGTGGTCTGTCTCGACGCGCAGTTGCGGGTGTTGTACCCGGCGCTGGTGAGCGAAGGCACGGTGCAGGACGCGCTGGTTCAGCCGCGTCAGGTCGCGGAAGCCGCCATCCGTCACCGGGCGGCGGCGGTCCTCCTGGCGCACAATCATCCGGGCGGCACGGCCAAGCCGTCCAGCCATGATCACCAAATCACCCGCCATCTGGTGCAGACGCTGGGCGGCATTGACATCCGGGTGGTGGATCATGTGATCGTCGCCGGCGACCGGATTTACAGCTTTGCCCGCGAGGGCGTGTTGCCTGCTTATGAATCCGGTCATCGGTGAGGATTGCACGGATTGCGGTCTGGCGGGAGGGCGGGGTGGCAGGCTCAGCCCGGAGGAAATTCCCGGTGCGCCGAATGAATCACCATGACCGAACCACACTGCTTGCCGCTTTCCCCGTCCCTGCGAAAGGAGCCAAACGCCATGCAACCGATGCAATGGGCCTATCTGAACACCCTCACGCCTCAGGACCTCGCCGCCACTCTACAAACCTGGCGCGACCGTCCGCCTGAAACCGGCGTTCTGGCCCTGGTCTGCGAGCAGGAGCCAGAGGCCGTGGCCCTGCTGCAACAGGCCGCGGCGGCGGCGACCATGCCTCTCGTGGGCGCAATCGTGCCGGGACTGATTGCCAAAGCCCGGTTCTGGCGCCGGGGCGCCGTCCTGGTCGCCTTTGACGCTACGACACCCTGGCGGATCGCGGCCCTGCCTCATGTGGAGAATCGCGCCACGGATGCGGCCGTAGCGGCGCTGGCCAATTTTGTCGTCACCCATGCCGATGAAAACGGCGGCGATACCCTGCTGCTGCTCATGGACGCCATGATCCCGGATGCGGCCTCCTTGCTGGATCGCCTCTACCTGGAAGTCGGTGACCAGGTCAATTACGCCGGTATGTGTGTCGGTAGCGAAACCTTTCAGTCCACACCCTGCCTGTTCGATAATGAAATCTGCGTGAATGGAGCGGTCCTGGCCCTGGTGCTGCGGCAGCATCCGGGCGCATCCCTGGCCCATCATTATCGCGGTGGCGAAGCCCTGTGGGTGACGACCGCGACCACCGGCAGCCGGGTCGAGACCATTGATGGCCGACCTGCCTTCGCGGTGTATCAGGACCTGATGGCGCGCGAATACGGTATTAAAATGAATCGGGAGAATTTTTACCGTTATGCCGTCCATTTCCCCTTCGCCCTCAGTCGTGCGCAGGGCGAATCGCTGGTGCGCATCCCGGTTAAGGTGGAAGAGGACGGCTCGGTTCACTGTACCGGCGAAGTACCGGAAAATGCGTTGCTCAGCGTGGTTCGGGCCGTGACGCCAGGCAATCTGGACACGGCGCGCGCAGTGGCCGCAGACGTGCGCGCTGAAGCCAAGACCGGGGCGCTGGCGTTCTACTGCGCCGGTCGCCTGATGCATCTGGATCAGGAAGCCGCCACGGCGGAACTGGCGGCGCTGACGGAAGCACTGGCGCCTGCGCCGCTGATCGGCGCCTTGTGCCTGGGGGAAATCGGCTCCGGGCGACAACAATATCCGGCGTTTCATAACGCGACGATTGTGGCTCTACCTTGGACCTGAACCAGAACCAGTCGGTCAACATTCTCTACGACCTGGTCATGGCTATGGCTGGGGAAACCCGGCCACGCGCATTGGCCACGGTCATGCTCCAGCAGTTTCTGGCGCACACCGGGTGCGCTTGCGGCGCACTGCTGCTCAATGCCCAGACCGCCGACGCCCGGACCGCCGATGGTGCAGCGCAAATCTATGTGACTGTCGGCAACCGGTCACTGCGCGCCCTGGAAGGACAAACCGCGCCATGGCTATCCCCGGCGTTGCAGGGTTACGCTGTTCAATCCGCGTCGGGCTGGTTCCCCGGAGGAGCGAAATACACCCACGCGCTCAACCTGATCTTGCCGGAGGTGGGCCACGTCCTGCTGTTTTCCACCCAGCCGCTGGATGAGGCCGCGCGCCAGGCCAGGGCGTTGTTTTCCCCCATTCTCGCCAAATTCGCGCGCAATTTACGGCTCTGTCTGGACAACGAGCGCCAGCAGACAGCCCTGCAGGAAGCCAGGGACGCTGCCGAGGCGGCGAACCGGGCTAAAAGCGTCTTTCTGGCCAATATGAGCCACGAAATCCGCACCCCGATGAACGCCATTATCGGTCTGACCCACCTGCTGCGGCAGACCGGGCCTACGCCCGAACAGGCCGATCGGCTGAGCAAAATCCATAACGCCGCGCGCCATTTGCTGAACCTGATCAATGATATTCTGGACCTGGCCACGATTGAAGCCGGCAAGCTGGAGCTGGAACAGACCGTTTTTTCCCCGGAGGCGATCCTGGAGTCGGTGCGTTCGATGATCGCCGACCAGGCCCAGACCAAGGGATTGACGCTGACGGTGAACGGCGCGGGCGTTCCCCGCTGGCTGCGAGGTGACCCGACCCGCCTGCGCCAGGCGCTGCTCAACTATGCCCAAAATGCCGTCACGTTCACCGAACAGGGTTCCATCACCGTGGGTGTCCGCCTGCTGGCAGATCATGGCGATGAACTGCTGGTGCGTTTCGAGGTGCGGGATACCGGCATCGGCATCGCCGCCGAACAGCTACCCAAACTGTTTACCGCCTTCGAGCAGGTGGATTCTTCGAGCACGCGCCGCTACGGCGGCGCTGGTCTGGGTCTGGCGATCAGCCGCCGCCTGGCGCGCTTGATGGGCGGCGACGCCGGCGCAGACAGCGAGCCGGGCGTCGGCAGCACCTTCTGGTTCACCGCCCGCCTCCAGCGTAGCCACGACCTCCCACCGGCGGCTTCGCCCACCAAGACGGAGGTGGCCCAGGCTGAATTGCGGCAGCGTCATGCCGGTGCGCGCCTGTTGCTGGCCGAGGATAATGCTATCAACCGTGAGGTCTTGCTAAAACTGCTGGATCGGGCAGGCCTGGCGCTGGATATAGCCAAAGACGGCCGCGAGGCGGTGGAAAAAGTCCGCAGCGGCGCTTACGCCCTGGTGCTCATGGATGTGCAGATGCCGGTCATGGACGGCCTGGCGGCGACCCGGGCTATCCGTCAACTGCCCGGCGCGATGGCGCTGCCCATTCTGGCCCTCACCGCCAGCGCTAGCGACACCGACCGCCAGCACTGCCTGGACGCGGGCATGGATGATTTCCTGACCAAACCGGTGAAGCCCGATACCCTCTACGCCACCTTGCTGCGCTGGCTGCCCGTCTCTGGCCCGCCGGCGCCGGTCACCGTGGCGAACCCGCAAGCGCGAGAGACCCTGGCGCACCTGGAAGCCTTGCTGGCCGAGGACGACACGCGCGCCAGCCAGATCTGGCACGAGGCCGCGCCCGTTGCCACCGCGATGCTGGGAACCGCCGCCATCGAGCTTGGCCAAGCGATTGCGTGCTTTGAGTATGACAAGGCGCTGCGAATGCTGCGGGCCGCCCTGGCGGCGCTGGCGGCAACCGACGCTGCGGCCCGGACATAACCGATGAGCCGCCCAACCGGCGTCACTGTGGCCACACCCGGGTTCAGCAGGGCTGGCCGGCTGGTGCTGATGTTCACCATCGCTTTGGGCCTGCTGACGCCCGTGAGCGCCGGCGACCCGGCAGCGGTCAGACTGGCCGTGCTGGCGTTCCGGCCCAAGCCGGAGATGGTGGCGCGCTGGCAACCGCTGGCCGACTACCTGAACCAGGCGGTCCCTGGCCACCGCTTCACGCTGATGATCTACCACTATGCGGAGTTGGAGGCGGCGATTGCCGAGGGACAGGTGGATTTCGTCCTCACCCAGCCCGCCCATTATGTCCTGATGACCTACCGCAACGGGGTTTCTTCGCCGCTCGCCACACTGGTTGACCAAGTCGGCGGTTACCCCCTGGCCGTATTCGGCGGCGTCATCTTCACCCGCGCCGACCGCACCGACCTCGCCCGCCTCGCCGACCTCCGGAGCAAAAATCTGGCGACTGCCAACCTGGACTCCCTGGGCAGCTACCAGATGCAGGCCCTGGAACTGGCTCGCGCCGGCGTTCGCCTGCCCCAGAACGCTCACGTGATCGAGACCCAACCACCGCAGGATCGCGTGGTGCAGGCGGTGCTGGCGAGCCAGGCGGATGCCGGTTTCGTGCGCACCGGGGTGATCGAAGCCATGATTCAGGAAGGCAAGCTGGATCCGGCGGCGTTGAAAATCCTCAATCCGCAGACCGTAGCGCATTTTCCCCATCAACTCTCCACGCGCTTGTATCCGGAATGGGCGTTTGTGGCGATGCCCGCGACGGACAGCGTTCTGGCCCGCCAGGTGGCGGCGGCTTTGCTGGTGTTGCCGCACGATGGCGCCGTAGCGCAAGCCTGCGGCATCCAGGGCTTTACCATTCCCGCCGATTATCATCCCGTGGACGATCTGCTGCGCGAGCTGCGCCTGCCGCCCTTCGACGCCGCACCCGCATTTTCATGGCGCGACATCTGGGACCGTTACCATGACCCGATCACCATCGCTACCCTGGGCGGGGGTCTGATCCTGTTGCTGATCACGATCCGACTGTGGCGAACCAATCGCTGGCTGAAGATAGAACGCTCCCGGGTCAAAGCCAGCATGGCGCGGTTGGCAGACAGTGAAGCGCGGCAGAGCGCCATTTTGAACGCTCTGGGCGAGGGCGTGTATGGCACCGATGGCCAGGGGCGTTGCAGTTTCATCAATCCCGCCGCGATGGCCATGTTCGGCGTAACCCGGAAAGCGGCGCTTGGGCAGGATCAACATGCTCTGTTTCACCACCATCGCCCGGATGGTCAGCCGTACCCGGTGGCCGAATGCCCGATTTGCCTCACCCAGCAGGATGGTCTGATTCGCCGCCAGGAGGAATGGTTTTTCCGCCAGGATGGCGCCGGCTTTCCGGTGGAAGTCATCACCGCGCCCCTGTTCGAGGACGGTGAGGTCGCGGGCGTCGTGACGGCATTCCAGGACATCACCGAACGCAAGCAGACCGAGCAGGAGCTGGACCGCTATCACCATCACCTGGAAGAACTGGTGCTCTCCCGCACCGCGGATCTGGCCGAAGCCAAGGATGCGGCTGAGGCGGCCAACCGGGCCAAAAGCGTCTTTCTGGCCAATATGAGCCACGAAATTCGCACGCCGATGAACGCCATCATCGGATTGACTCACCTGCTGCGACAAGCCGGGCCAACGCCCGAACAGGCGGATCGGCTGGACAAGATCAACGACGCCGCCCAGCATCTGTTGCGCATTCTCAACGACATTCTCGACCTGTCCAAGATCGAGGCGGGCCGACTCACGTTGGAGGAAACCGAATTCGCGCTGGGCCAGGTCATGGAGCACACACTGAGCCTGCTGGCCGAACGAGCGACCGCCAAAGGCTTGCGCCTGACATCGGCCATCGCCGCAGATGCACCGGCGCGCCTGCGCGGCGATCCGCTGCGCCTGGGGCAAATCCTGCTGAACTTTGTGAGCAACGCCATCAAGTTTTCCGAGTGTGGCCAGATCACGCTGCGCGCCCGCTGCGCGGCGGAAGATGAACAAAGCGTGCTGTTGCGCCTGGAGGTGGAAGATCAGGGCATCGGTCTGACCCCGGAACAACAGGCGCGGCTGTTTCAGGCCTTCGCCCAGGCCGACGACTCAACCACCCGCAAATATGGCGGGACCGGGCTGGGTCTGGTCATCGCCAAACGGCTGGCCAACCTGATGGGCGGGGAGGTTGGGGTGGAAAGCCAGGCCGGCGTTGGCAGCACGTTCTGGCTGACGGCCCGGCTGGGCCGGGTGGCGGAAAACCCGGCCAACGTTGATGCCGTTGACGCCGGGCTGGCGCCGGATCGGCTGCTGGCCGAGCGGTATCAGGGCGTGCGGCTCTTGCTGGCCGAAGACGACCCCATCAACCAGGAAGTGGCTGTTGAACTACTCCGGGCGACTGGCTTAACGGTGGACGTGGCCGAAAATGGCCAGATCGCGGTCGAGAAGGTTCGCACCGGCGCCTACGCCCTGGTGCTGATGGACGTGCAGATGCCGGTCATGGATGGTCTGACCGCTACCCAGGCTATTCGCCAACTCCCCGGCGCGGCGGTGCTGCCTATTCTGGCGATGACCGCCAGCGCCTTCGACACCGACCGCCAGCGTTGCCTGGAAGCGGGCATGAACGACTATGTCCGCAAACCGGTGGAGCCGAACCAGCTTTACGCCACCGTGCTGCGCTGGCTGCCGGCGCCCGTTGCGGCGGCGGTTCCGGTAATGCCGGCTGAAGCGCCTCCGGTCCCGGCGGTTCCGACGCAGGCCGCGCTGATGGGTATGGCTGGGCTGGAGGTCGAGATGGGGCTTAAAGCGGTCGCGGGCCACTGGGATCGCTACGCGCGCCTGTTGGACCTGTTCGCCCGGGAGCATGGCGGCGACGCAGCGGCGCTGCGCGCGCATCTGGCGGCGGGCCACAGGAGCGATGCGCGCCGGCTGGCCCACACGCTCAAGGGCGTAGCCGCCACCCTGGGGGCCGAAGCGGTTTACCAGAATGCCCTGGCGCTTGAAAAGGCGCTGGGTAAAGATACGGACGATGCGGACCTGGAAGCGGGCATCAGTGCGGTTGAGGCCGTGCTGACCCCGCTGCTGACTGCGATCCGGCGGCTGGATTTGGCCACGCCGCCGCCGCTGCATGAAGCCGTTGACGCGGTGCGAACACGTCAAATCCTGGTGCAACTGGAAGCGCTGCTGATGGTGGACGACACCCAGGCTGGGCAGGTCTGGCGCGAATGTGGGCCCGTGGTTACGGCGACTCTGGGGCCAGCCGCGACCCGGATCGGCAGCGCCATCGAACGGTTCGAGTATGACACGGCCTTGCAGGTCTTGCGGGCAACAACGCCTTATGAGGCCTCCTGAATTTGACCTGGTTGCGACCATTGACCGCGAAAGGAGCGATGAAGTGGCAAAAGACGACAGTGCGCCAATCATTCTCATCGTTGACGACACCCCTGAAAATCTCTCGCTGCTGAGCGAGTTACTGCAACCCCATTACCAGGTGCGGGCCGCCAATTCCGGCCGCCGCGCCTTGCAGGTCGCCGCCAGCGCCCCGCGCCCTGACCTGATTCTGCTCGATGTCATGATGCCGGAAATGGATGGTTATACGGTCCTCGGCCGGCTGCGGGACGATCCGGCGACCGCCGCCATCCCGGTGATTTTCGTCACTGCGCTGGATCGCAGCAGCGATGAAGAACGCGGCCTGGCGCTGGGGGCCGTGGACTACATCAGCAAACCGATCAAACCGGCAGTCGTGCTGGCGCGGGTGAAGGCCCACCTGGAACTCAAAGCCGCCCGCGACTGGTTGCAGGACCGTAACGCCATTCTGGAAGCCGAGGTGGCGCGGCGGCTACAAGAGAATCTGTTGATTCAGGACGTCAGCATCCGTGCGCTGGCCCATCTGGCTGAAATCCGCGACCCGGAAACCGGCAACCACCTGCGCCGCACCCAGGGTTACATTCGGGTGCTGGCCCTGCACTTGCGGACGCATCCACGCTTCGCCGCATTTCTGACCGATCACAATATTCAGGCGCTGGTGAAGTCGGCTCCGCTGCACGACATCGGCAAGGTGGGCATCCCCGACTATATCCTGCTCAAGCCTGGCAAACTCACGCCTGAAGAGTGCGCGATCATGCAGACTCACAGCCGCCTGGGCCATGACGCCATCAAACTGGCCGAACGGGATGCCGACCAGCCGGTGGAATTCCTGCGGCTGGCCAGGGACATTGCCTACTACCATCATGAAAAATGGGATGGCTCGGGTTATCCCGTCGGGCTGGCCGGCGAAGCCATTCCCATCCCGGCCCGGTTGATGGCTCTGGCGGATGTGTTCGACGCTCTCGTCGCCCGGCGCATTTACAAGGAACCGCTGCCGTTCGAGCAAGCGGTTGACGTGATCCGCAAGGGACGCGGCGTCCATTTTGACCCTGCGGTCGTTGACGCCTTCCTGGACCATGTGGATGAATTCAAGGCCATTGCCGCCCACCATGCCGACTGCGAAGCAGACAGTCTGGCTAAACTCGCGCAGATCAGTGGCCTTGTGACCGACAACGCCCAAGTCAGGGATTAATCACAAACCCAGCAAAATGATTCTGTTTAATGCGCCCGTTGCAACGCCCGGATGCCCTGTTCCAGCCCTTCCAGCGTCAGCGGAAACATCCGCTCGCCCATCAGTTCCCGCACCATCTGGATCGAGGGGATATAACTCCAGCGGTTGGGATGCTGCGGGTTGAGCCAGATGGCGCGGGGAAAAGCGGCTAGCAGCCGGTTTAGCCACACGTCGCCGGCTTCGGGATTGAAGTGTTCGACACTGCCGCCCGGATAGCTGATCTCATACGGACTCATGGTGGCGTCGCCGACCAGGATCAACTGGTACTCCTGGCTGAAGGTACGCAACACCGTCAGCGTCTCGATCTTCTCGGTGTAGCGCCGGCGGTTGTCTTTCCACAGTCCCTCGTAGACCATGTTGTGAAAGTAGAAGTATTCCAGGTGCTTGAACTCACCGCGCGCCGCCGAGAACAGCTCTTCACAGATTTGGATGTGATCATCCATCGAGCCGCCGATATCCAGGAATAACAGCACTTTCACGGCGTTATGCCGCTCCGGCACCATCTTCAGGTCCAGATAGCCGGCGTTGCGCGCCGTTGAGCGGATGGTGCTGTCGAGGTCCAGTTCTTCAGCCGCGCCTTCGCGGGCGAAGCGGCGCAAGCGGCGCAGCGCAATTTTGATGTTACGGGTGCCCAGTTCCACCGTGTCGTCCAGATTGCGGAACTCGCGACGGTCCCAGACTTTCACGGCGCGGCGGTGGCGTGACTCTTCCTGGCCGATGCGGATGCCTTCCGGGTTGTAGCCGTAGGCCCCGAACGGCGAGGTGCCGCCGGTGCCGATCCACTTGTTGCCGCCCTGATGCCGCTCTTTCTGCTCGGCCAGGCGCTGGGCGAAGGTTTCCATCAGCTTGTCCCAGCCGCCCAGCGCTGCGATTCGTTGCTTGTCCTCTTCGCTGAGAGTCAGCTCCGCCAGTTTGCGCAGCCATTCCAGCGGCACCGTGGCCCCGATGATCTCGTCGAACCGTGTTTCCAGGCCCTTGAAATGGCTGCCGAATACCTGATCGAAGCGGTCGTAGTGGCGCTCATCCTTGACCAGCGCCGCCCGCGCCAGGTAATAGAATTCCTCGACGCTGTGGGCGGTGACGCGCTGGCTCAGAGCTTCCAGCAGGGTCAGAAATTCGGTCAGCGTGACCGGCAAGCCGGCCTTGCGCAGTTTGAGAAAGAAGTCGGTCATCATCAAAAGGCCCTCACCTTCAGCCTGCCCTGCCCGGTGGCGGGTTATTTTATTAACCCATTGAATTAATAAAGTTTATGGTTTTCGATTGCTCATTATACCGCTACACTGTAGATCATGAATCACCCTGACGACGATGGTTGACTTGCAGGAGTTGGAGATGACACTGGCTGACGGTTTGAGATCTGGACCTGCCCGCATGAGCAAAAGGGCATCGAGCAAAGCATCGTAGGAATAAAGTTTAAAATAGGTAATCGAAGTTGCAAAGTACGAATGAGAAACGTATACTTGAATTATTTAATGAATGCCTCTTTGGAGATCACAGCAAATGTCTACGATGGTTATTGAAATTCCCCTGTCCGATGATCAATTTGAAAAAATTATTCAGGATTGTGAAATCAGTCGGCTGGAAAGTTACTCAAAAATTTTGGCAAGAACTTTGAAGTCTCTCTACGAAAAGGAGGCAGAAAATTCTCTTGGCACGCTTGCCAAACTTTATGGTATTTCTGTAGAGGATTTGAAAACAAGAATCGAACAGGCTGGATTCAGCCCTTCCAAACGTTTGGAAACTGCTGGAAAAGTTTCTTCTGGAACCAGAGTGGCAAAAAATAAGGACATATTTGGTTACAAAACATACTTGGAAAAATTCAAGGTCATTCCCTGGACCAATCTTGAAACGAGGCAGGTTTCCCAGGGAGCCAATGTTGAATGGATTCAAAAAATTGAGAAAACGCCTGAATCGCTTCGAGATGTGATCAGAACCGACAAGTTACTGGAAGCCAACAAAATTACTTTGCAGGAATTGATCGCTCTTTCTCCTGATGCAGTCAAAATCAAGAAAGAGGATCAGTGGGTCAATGCGACTGAGGAGGATTTCATAAATCCATGAGGCGTTGATCGCCTCTGATGCCTTGGTCTGGGGATTACAGTATGGCTATTGGTGCTACTGGCCAAATAGTAGACTGGATCATCAACCAGACCAAGGGCAGGAGCTTCTAGCCCAACATCAGCTTGAGATGGAGATTCTTGAATCCGTGAATGCACCCCAATAAATAACCAAAGAATTGTTACCGTGGACTTCAAGAAAAATCAGAATTATCAGATTTATATTACCAGGGATTGATACTCAGCAAACGGGAGGATGACCGATACTTTTCGCCAGCAGCATTAATCACAAATTGAGTATTCATGGGGTCATCACCTATCAGTCGTCAAACTTCCCATACGAGCCAAATGCTGAAACCGGAATTTCGGTCATTCTGGAAGAAAGTCCGGTCGGTTAGTCAGCCCGTTCCCCTGGCTTGGAACTGGCAAGGCGGCCAGAGCACCAGCCGATGCTCCGGCAGGTCAACAAAAGACTATTTGCACTCAACTCTTTGATTTTTCCATGACCCAATGAGTTTAAACGGGATCATTCCCTTTTGGGCTGTCTCCGACTCATAAACAACAATCGCTCGAACAGATGCACGTCCTGCTCGTTTTTCAGCAGCGCCCCGTACAGCGGCGGAATCAGCTTGCGCTGGTCACCGCGCAACGCCTCGGGCGGGATGTCCTCGGCTACCAGCAGCTTGATCCAGTCCAGTAATTCCGAGGTGGATGGCCGCTTCTTCAGCCCCGGTACCTCGCGGATCTCGAAAAATGCCTCCAGCGCCTCGCTCAACAGCCGCTTTTTCAAATCCGGGTAGTGCACCCGCACGATCCGCTCCATGGTCTCCTTGTCGGGAAAGCGGATGTAGTGGAAGAAACAGCGACGCAGAAAGGCGTCCGGCAATTCCTTCTCGTTGTTGCTGGTGATGATGATGACCGGCCGGTGCCTGGCCCGGATCGTTTGCCGGGTCTCGTAAACGTGGAACTCCATCCGGTCGAGTTCCAGCAGCAGGTCGTTGGGAAACTCGATGTCGGCCTTATCAATCTCGTCAATGAGCACCACCGGCTGCACGTCGTGGGTGAACGCCTCCCACAGCTTGCCCTTGACAATGTAGTTGCCGATGTCGTGGACCCGCGCGTCGCCCAACTGTGAATCGCGCAACCGCGACACCGCGTCATACTCATACAAACCCTGCTGCGCCTTGGTGGTGGACTTGATGTGCCACTGGATGAACGGCCGATCCAGGGCCAGCGCGACTTCTTCGGCCAGTTGGGTTTTGCCGGTGCCCGGTTCGCCCTTGATCAGCAACGGCCGGCCCAGGGTCACAGCGGCATTCACCGCCATCATCAGATCGTCGGTGGCGACATAGCGGTCAGTGCCGCTAAAACGGGTGGGGGACATGGGAACAGGGTCTCCTTATATGCTTTTTCAGCATATCAAAGTGAAAATTTATTATATTTTACGAATAAGCTTTTCTGATACCGTTGCACAATTCGACACTCCAAAGCTTAATACTCATTCTAATCATTCACGGTGCGCGAGAGGAAAAATCATGAAAGCGACGAACATTCTGGAAACCATCGGCAACACCCCCCACGTTCGCATCAACCGGCTATTCGCCGACCGCAAGGTCGAGGTGTGGATGAAGCTGGAGCGAGCCAATCCCGGCGGCAGCATTAAGGACCGCATCGGCCTGGCGATGATCGAGGACGCCGAACAACGCGGCCTGCTCAAACCTGGCAGTGTTATCGTCGAACCCACGTCCGGCAATACCGGCATCGGCCTGGCCATGGCGGCGGCGGTCAAGGGTTATCGCCTGATCCTGACCATGCCGGAATCCATGTCGCTGGAACGACGGCGCTATCTGGCGGCGCTCGGTGCGGAGCTGGTGCTGACCCCCAAGGAAAAGGGGATGCCGGGCGCCATCGAGCAGGCTCAGGATTTGCTGCGGGAACTTCCCAATGCCTGGATGCCGCAACAGTTCGAAAATCCGGCCAACGTTGAGATTCACCGCCGCACCACTGCCCAGGAAATTCTCAACGATTTCCCTGAAGGTCTGGATTATCTGATTACCGGCGTCGGCACTGGCGGCCATATCACCGGCTGCGCCGAGGTTTTGAAAGAGAAATTTCCGAATCTCAAGGTACTGGCTGTCGAACCGACCGGTTCACCCGTGCTGAGTGGCGGCCAGCGCGGCCCGCATCCGATCCAGGGGATCGGCGCCGGGTTCGTGCCGGCAGTGATGAATACAACCATTCTCGATGGCATCGTACAGATCGCCCATGAGAACGCCTTCAAGTTCGCGGTGCGCTGCGTCAAGGAGGAAGGCATCTTCATCGGCATTTCCTCTGGCGCATCGCTGGCGGCAGTGGCCCAGAAACTGCCGGAAATCCCCGACGGCAGCCGGGTGCTGACCTTCTGCTACGACACCGGCGAGCGTTACCTGTCGGTGGCCGGGTTGTTTGAATAGGAGCCAGGAAACAGGAAGTTAAGGGGATTAGCAGGTGCAGGGTGGGCAATGCTCACCCTGCAAACTGACGCGGGGATTGAGGAAGGAAGTAATCGCTTACCTTGCAAAAATCCTAACCCTTGGCCAGATAGGCGCGGATGAACTCATATTCCGCCTGGGTGCTCTTTTCAGCGTCGCTGCCCACGAAATCAGCCAGCTTGCCGCCGACCAGCGGAATCCCGCACTTGACTTCCAGTTGCACGTCGTTGACGCAGCCCTCGCCCTGGGTCCGTATTTCCATGATGCCCTTGATGTTGACCGGCACGCCCGCGATATCAATCCCGAACTGGCACCGATAGGGACCGCCCGCTTTGCCTTCCCACTTTTCACTCTGGACAATGCTATTCCAGGGATTGAGGAATTTCTTGAGCAACGCCGGCACGTCGGCTGGAATTTCCCGCTTGATCTTGACGGTATAGCGGCCCTCGCTCCCGGCGCATTCCAGCACCTCGACATTGCGCGCCCCGATGCCTTCATACTTGATCTTCATGAAATCGGGGTCGTGAAACAGCCCGAAAACCGTATCCACGTCCTTGGCATACTGATGTAACGCTTTGATCTTCATGGATTCTCCTGACTCAGGGTGAATTAGAACCTTTCCTGACCTGCTGTTTTACCCGCTTTTTGTGGCTGCGGTCTGGATGTCTGACTGACGGACTGGCGATGATACTGACAGTCATATTAGCAAGCTGGCACGTTTTAGCGATTTGCGCGCGAAGGTTCAGACATTACCACGCCTTCGGCTGGAACTGGGCGTCATTGAGAATCTTCACCGTGTCGCCGGTCTGCGCCAGCACGAACAGTCCCTGCCGATAGGCGTAGCGATCCGCCCCGTCTTCGCTTCTCCAAGGGATGATCCGCTATTTCCCCGCCGGGCACTCCCCGACCAGTTCCACTTTCCCATTCTCGTCCACCGCTTCCAGCCGCACCGTGAAGCCCCACAACCGGTACAGGTGCTTGAGCAATCGCCAGCCGCAACCGCCATCAGTAAGGGTCGCGTCTCAGCAGGGCTTCATAGCCCGCCTGCTCAAAATGATGATCGTAAGTCAGCGCCCGACCGACATGACGTTGCTGCATAACCAGAAACGAGATGCAATCGGTCAGAGACCATGCCTTATCACCGCGCTCACGGTGCAAGCGCATACCGCTTTCAAAAAGCGACGGGGAGGCCGGAATCCATTCCCATTCTGGCGCGGTTTGAACTTCCTGAACTGCCGAATGCACTTTTGGGCGATCAGCAGGCATCGACAAACCGTTGACTAACTCCCAAATGACATACTCCGTAATCAGCAACGGTTCCTTGATCATTTCCGCCCATGCCTGAGCACGGGAATGAAGTGAGTCGCGAGGATTCAACACAGCCAAAAGAAAACTGGTGTCTACGAAAATCATGGCTGTTTGGGCAAGCCATAAAGATAATGGTCATGTTGCGTCGCCAAATCCTCTGGGAGCGCCGGATTAGCCGGGAAAGAACGCCCAATCTCCACCAAGCGAGTTAATGTGGTTCGCCGAACAACAGTTGATCGCTGCGATTGAACGTTCAACTCGACTTCACACGGATCTGGTAATTCCACTGGATCCGTGGGACGAAACAGCCCATTTTCATAAACTGCATGAATCGTTTGCATCGGATATTCCTATTGCGGAAGGGCAGCGGCTGTTGCCGGCTACTTCAATTCATGAGGTCAGGGAACTGTCTAACCGGCAACCCGGCTATTTCCCCGCCGGGCACTCTCCGACCAGTTCCACTTTCCCATTCTCGTCCACCGCTTCCAGCCGCACCGTGAAGCCCCACAACCGGTACAGGTGCTTGAGCACTTTCCGGGTGCTGTCAGGGTGCAGCGGCCGGCGGTGATAGCGGGTATGGCGCAGGGTCAGCGACCGATCCTGACGGTGCGCCACATTCCACACCTGAATGTTCGGCTCGCGGCTGCCGAGGTTGTACTGGTCGGCCAGCGCCCGCCGCAGCCGCCGGTAGCCGGCGTCGTCATGAATCGCGGTAACTTCCAGCTCGTCCTGCGTGTCGTCGTCCAGCACGGCGAACAGCTTGAAATCGCGCATCAGTTTGGGTGACAGATATTGGGCGATGAAGCTCTCGTCCTTGAAGTTGCGCATGGCGAAGTCCAGCACCTTGAGCCAGTCCTGCCCGGCGATGTCCGGGAACCAGTGACGATCCTCGGCCGTCGGCGCTTCGCAGATGCGCTTGATGTCGCTCATCATCGCAAAGCCCAGCGCGTAGGGATTGATGCCAGAGTAATGCGGATGATCGAATGGCGGTTGCTGGATGACGCTGGTGTGCGATTGCAGGAACTCGATCATGAACCCGTCGTTGACATAACCCTCGTCGTACAGGCGGTTGAGCAGAGTGTAATGCCAGAACGTTGCATGACCTTCATTCATCACCTGCGTCTGCCGCTGCGGATAGAAGTACTGGGCGATCTTGCGGACGATCCGCACGATCTCGCGCTGCCAGGGTTCCAGTAGCGGCGCATTTTTCTCGATGAAGTACAGCAGATTTTCCTGCGGCTCGGCCGGGTAGCGCTTCGCCTGTTCGGCAGCGGTTTCGGCGGGCTTGACCGGGATGGTGCGCCACAGGTCGTTGATCTGCGATTGCCGATATTCTTCCCGGTCGTGCTGGCGCTGTTTTTCCTCGTGCAGCGACAACGGGGCCGGATGCTTGTAGCGATCCACCCCGTAGTTCATCAGCGCATGGCAGGAATCCAGGAACAGTTCCACGGTTTCTTCGCCATACCGCTCCTCACATTCGGCGATGTAATTCCGGGCGAACAGCAGATAGTCAATGATGGCGTCGGCGCTGGTCCAGGTGCGGAACAGGTAGTTGCCCTTGAAGAAGGAATTGTGGCCGTAGGCGGCGTGGGCGATCACCAGCGCCTGCATCATGGCGGTGTTCTCTTCCATCAGGTAGGCGATGCACGGATCGGAGTTGATCACGATCTCATACGCCAGCCCCATTTGCCCGCGCCGGTAGTTCTTCTCGGTCAGCACGAACTGCTTGCCGTAGGACCAGT
>ENA-UOWG01001124-UOWG01001124.1-activated-sludge-metagenome-genome-assembly--contig:-NODE-1124-length-28517-cov-4.674022_pt1 | contig 28517 bp, 29 predicted proteins | sample MGYA00238147_ERZ761563 | MGnify/ENA primary metagenome ERZ761563 (study PRJEB28884, sample SAMN05720216) | anaerobic digester metagenome | isolation source: active sludge of municipal... | reverse complement strand
TCATACTTACGTTTCAGAGAAACCATAATCAACCCGCCAACGATTAAACAGCCCAGTTGGAAGAAGGGGAAATTGGTTGCTCCCGCTGCCGCATATTCAGCAAAGCTGAAGGTTGCCGTTAAAAGAATGACTGCCGCCGCTACGATTGTCGTTGCCATTGTCTTTTTCATGATCTGTTACCTCCTTGGGGTGGTTTGTTTGTTTACTTGCCTTTATATTAATGAAAATACCGTGCCAGAATTTAAAGGAAGGCAGAAGATAATTGTATCTATCTAATATATATTATGATTTATTATTTCCTGCTATCGGCACAGGCACGCATAAAATCCTATTTTCGATCTTTTTTTAATAGAATGTTCAAACTGGTTCAAAGAAATGTGAAACAGGAAGACTATTATGACGATTCAATTCCGGTGAAGAACTTGCAGGAATGCCTTCGATTTTTTTACCTGCATACTTTGTCTGCTTCCCGAAAACTATCTTTTTCGCTTTTATAATTTTATGTTTCATTATAGACAGAACACATTGAATTGAAAGAGAGTGATTTGACAGTTATGACAACAGTTCTCTGGATTATAGCTATCTTAATGATCGTGGTTGGTGTTGCCGGTGCTGTGCTGCCCGCCCTGCCCGGCGTTCCGCTGATCTTCGTCGGCATGCTTCTTGCCGCCTGGATCAATAACTTTCAGTTAATCAGCGTTTTCACGATTGTTGTGATGGCCATCCTGATGGCAGTTGCTGTGATTATCGATTACGTGGCCGCGATCTTGACAACCCAGAAAGCGGGCGCGAGTAAACCGGGCATCATCGGCGCAGCTGTCGGCACCATCGCCGGCATCTTCAGCGGTTTCTGGGGGCTTCTGTTCATGCCGTTTTTAGGCGCCATTATCGGCGAGCTGACGGCCCGCAGAGATATTTTGCGCGCGGGCAAAATCGGCGCGGCAACATGGCTGGGATTAATCGTGGCCATTGTCGTAAAACTTGCGGTTGCTTTCACGATGGTCGGCGTGTTTGTGGCGACACTGCTCATCTGATGTAAAATGAACAACGTACACGGAAATTCTGATTTCCTTTTTCATTTTGGCATCCTGGCGCGGCGAGTATACCAAAATCCACTTGACATACAAGCCCCCCTCCCCCTATAATTATAAAAAATAAAAGAAATTTCTCATCTTACTGCAAGATAATGCTTCTGCAAAATAAGGTATTAATCATTTTATAAACCTTTTACATTAACCAAATAATCTTAGCCTGAGTTGGGGGGGTAATATGTTGAACAATATCAAAATCGGCACAAAAATCGTTGGGGGTGTCATTTTAATTATCGTTATGTCACAGGCTATCGGCTTTTACGCTCTTTCCAATCTTTCCAATCTCGGCAACAAACTCAATCAAATGAGCAAAGTCGAACTGACGGCTGTGAACAATCTCCGAACCATTGATAAAGAAATAAATTTCATCGTCGCCTCTGAACGGGGACTGGCTCTCGGCATTATGTTTGACAATAAAAAGGTTCGTGAAGACCTGTTTAAAGCCATCGAGGAATCCTGGGTGAGATTAGAAAAAGAATGGGCGGAATACGAGAAACTGCCCAAGAAAGAGGATGAACAGAAACTTTGGGACGAGCTGGGTGTCAACTTTAAAACCTGGAAAATAAAACATCTGACCGGAATGGAAGCATTGAGAAATAAGGTAAAATTACTTCAAGCGGGAGTATCTGAAAATGATGACGATTTTCAGAAGTGGGATAAGGCAGCTGATCAGGCTGAACTTGATGCAAAGGATATCCTTCAACCAACAACCAGCGGTCTGGATAAACTTGTGTCGGTCATTACAACACAGGCGGTGAGTTCCGCCGAACAAACCCGATTGTCCGCAGTAACAGCACGGAGCGTGTTTCTGGCGTTAATGATTATCGGCGGCGCGATTGCTATATTATTTGGTGTATTCCTGTCGCGTAATATTTCCCAACCCATTAACAAAGGCCTGCTGATGATTAAAGAAATAGGCAAAGGGCATTTGTCCGTGCGTTTGAATATGGGCAATCGTCAGGATGAAGTAGGGCTTTTGGCCAATTCCATGGACGAGTTTGCCGATCATCTTCAGAAAAATGTCGTATTCAACATGCAGCAGATCTCCGAAGGCAACGTCAATATTGAACCGGCAATCATTGATGAGAATGATGAGATTGGTCCCGCGTTGAAAAAGATGACGGAGACCCTCAAAAACATGATCGCGGAAATGAATGTTCTTACAAAAAGCACAGTAGATGGCGTATTAGACGCCAGAGGGAATGCCGAAGCATTTCATGGAGCCTACAGGGATATCGTATCCGGCGTCAATCAAACGCTCGACGCTATGATGGGCCCGCTTGAAGAGGCTTCAAGAGTTTTAGGAAAGGTGGCCGACAAAGACCTGTCTGTTCGGTTAACGAACGAATATGCGGGATTTTATGCCACGATCAAAGAAGTGATCAATCAGGCTGTTGATAACCTGGACAAGGCCCTTCAGCAGGTGGCCATTGGTGCGGATCAGGTTGCCTCGGCGAGTGTTCAGGTGAGTTCAGGCGGTCAATCCTTGTCACAGGGCGCGAGCGAACAGGCAAGTTCCCTGGAGGAAGTCTCCAGCAGCTTGCAGGAAATGTCATCGATGACCAAACAAAACACCATCAATGCCCGGGAAGCCAATAATGTTGCCGTAGAAGCGCGTGATAGTGCCCAAAGGGGTGTTGAGAGCATGAACCGGATGTCCTCGGCAATCAACAAGATCAAGACATCATCAGATGCGACTTCCAAAATCGTCAAGACTATCGATGAGATCGCGTTTCAGACGAATCTGCTGGCCTTGAACGCGGCGGTGGAAGCGGCCAGAGCCGGTGACGCCGGGAAAGGCTTTGCCGTCGTTGCCGAAGAAGTCCGTAATCTGGCGATGCGGAGCGCGGAGGCGGCGAAGAACACGGCAAATCTGATCGAAGAGGCAGTGAAGAACTCGGAGAACGGCGTGTCGATCAATTTCGAGGTTTTGAAGAACTTCCAGGAAATTACCGAGAAGATCAATAAAGTCAGTCAGGTGGTGGCGGAGATCGCGGCTGCTTCCGAGCAGCAGGATCTGGGGATCAGCCAGGTGAACAAGGCGGTGGAGCAGATGAACCAGTTGACGCAGCAGAACGCGGCGAACGCGGAGGAGTCGGCCAGCGCCGCCGAGGAGATGTCTTCGCAGTCCGAAGAAATGCGCAGTCTGGTGGCTGGATTCAGCCTGAGCCAGAACACTCATCGGACATGGATCACCAACGAATAATTTTACGGACAGAAAGTCCGCATTCATGAGAAAATCGTAAATGGAGGAGACGGTATATCGAATTATCTGCCTTCTCCTGCTACTTTTTTTATCACCACCAAAATAGAAGCATGGTTTTCGCATATTTTGGTGATGCGCTAATAAATATGGCCGTATTCTCGTGATCGAACTCGAAGAAGTTCAGGATACAAGATGCCAAAATCCACTTGACTCCCCCAGACGCGCCTTCTATACTTCCCGACACCAAGAGGTTGATATTCATGCCGGATGAAATCAAACAAATCAGCGTAGCGGGGCGCCTGACAGGCATCGTTGGTCTTGACGACGCCATCCGTCAGGCCGTAAATGCGCTTCCGGAAGGCGCGGGCGAATCGACAATTGCAAAAGACATCTTACGGCGTATTGCAGGAAAAAATTACATCCCCGATAAACTGCTGCCCGCCTATCATGACGCCGTTCTCCGCGAATTCAAAAAATATCTGGGACAGGAGATCGATGAAGATAATACTGACGCCTTGCGGGTCGTTATCCTGGGCCCCGGCTGCTATAACTGCACCTCTCTGGAAGCCACCGTCCGGAATGTCATGTCGGAGATGAATCTGGCGGGAGATATCTGTCATATCACCGACGTGAAAGAAATCGCCGGCTATGGCGTCATGGGACTGCCGGCGCTGATCATCAATCGGAAATTGGTTTCCACAGGCATTGTTCCGGATAAAAAGAAAATTCAGCAGTGGCTCAAGGATGCCCTCCCCCCAAACCAATCAAGAAAATAAAAATGAAAACTTTTCTTAAAGCTTTTTTCCTTCTGATGTGCGCGGCAATTCTGATGTCATGCGCGACTCGTCATGAGATCAGAATTCTGCACGTCAACGATTTTCACGGTTTTGCCAACGCCTATAAACCTTATGGCTCCCAAGAGGAGCAGGGTGGCCTGGCCTATCTGGCGGGACGAATCGATGATCTTCGCGCGGAGAAACCGACGCTGCTCCTTGCCGCGGGAGATATGATTCAGGGCAATAACTGGGCAAACCTCTTTCGGGGAAAGTCCTCCATTGAAGCAATGAATGCCATGAAGTTTGACGCTATGGTGGTGGGAAATCATGAGTTTGATTTCGGACAGGCCGTCCTCAAAGAAAGGATACAGGAAGCCGCCTTCCCTTTTCTGGGCGCTGATGTTGAAGGATTGAACGCGTTGAAGCCCTATATCATTAAAAATGTGGGGGGCCTTTCCATCGCCGTCATCGGGGTGGTGACGGACGATACGCCGACGTCCACTCACCCCAAAAATGTTTCGGGTTTAAATTTTTATTCTCCCGTGGATACGATCAACAAATATGTGCGGGCATTAAGAGATAAAAACGACTTGATCGTCGTTCTTTCCCATACGGGATTCAAAGCGGATCTGGATCTGGCAAAAAAAGTGGAAGGGATCGATGTGATCGTCGGCGGCCATTCGCATACGAAAGTCGCAAAACCGGCCGTCGTCGGCAAGACGTATATTGTGCAGGCTTTCGAGCACGGGAAAGCGCTGGGGGTGCTCGATCTCACCGTGAAAAACGGAAGCATCGTGCAGGCCGACGGCCGACTGGAACCCATATCCCCAGCGGGAAAAGAAAATAAAACGGTGGGGGCCATTGTCGCAAAATACCGGCAAAAAGTGGATTCCTTTATGAATGAAACGGTCGGCGAGGCGCCGGTCGATCTCGACGGAATACACGTCAGGCAACAGGAGACTAACCTGGGAAATCTGATCACGGATATTATACGGAAGGAATCCGGAGCCGATGCGGCCATTATTAACGGAGGCACGATCCGGACCAGCATCAGAAAAGGCAGGATCACTGTCAGTGATGTCTATGCGGTTGTCCCCTTTGATAATTATATCGTTGCCATCAAGCTCACCGGCCAACAGATTCGCGATACCCTGGAACACGGAGTTTCGGGAATCGAAGAAGAACAAGGCCGTTTCCCCCAGATATCCGGCCTTGCCTTCACCTACAACCGGCTTGCGCCGGTAGGGTCAAGGGTGAAAGACGTTTTCATCGGCGGACAACCGCTGATCGCCGACAAAGAATACACCGTAGCGACTCATGATTTTCTCGCGGCCGGAGGCGACGGGTATCAGGCCTTTGGCGATGCTGTTCAATCATCCAGGGATTATGCCGTCGTCGGAGGAGCCATGAAGGGTGAAAAACTCGTATACAGCAACGCAGGGAAATGGCTGCGGGACGTGGTCATCGACTTTGTCAAATCCAGAAAGGAAATCTCTCCTGAAGTTGAAGGACGAATTCGGGAAGTAAAATAGTCAAAACCTGACGCCGTATAACCGGAGGCTAACCGGCATGCGGCAATACCGCCATGATGAGGACACGGAAGGCACGGCATTTCGCAAAAAGGAGGTAATATGAAAATTTACGTCAATGATCAGGAGTTCGATCTGATGCAGGGGATGACGGTCCAGCATGCTCTTGTCAAGGCGGGACTGTTGGAGATGATCAAACAGGGCAGGAAAGTCTATGATGAGATGGGCAATGAAATCGGTTTGTCGGGAGCGCTCACGGAAGGCTCAAAAATTTATATCCGATGAAGGTACGATTCTTCAGACAATCTCGTTGCAGCAGTATGCAATGTGGCACTTGGCGCCGATCAGTCGCCTCGGCGCGTATTCAGGTGAGTTAGGGCGACCAGTCATTATCCCAGGGCGCGAGCGAGAAGGCCAGTTCTCTGCAGGAGATGTCGTCGATGACCAAGCAAAACACCATCTATGCCCGGGAAGCCAATAATGTGGCTATTGAAGCGCGTGATAGCGCCCAGAGGGGCGTGGAAAGCATGAACCGGATGTCCTCGGCGATCAACAAGATCAAGACCTCGTCGGATTCCACCTCCAAGATCGTCAAGACCATCGACGAGATTGCCTTCCAGACGAATCTGCTGGCGCTGAACGCGGCAGTGGAAGCGGCTCGGGCCGGTGATGCGGGCAAAGGCTTTGCCGTGATGGCGGAAGAAGTGCGGAATCTGGCAATGCGGAGCGCGGAGGCAGCGAAGAACACGGCGAGTCTAATCGAAGAAACGGTCAAGAACTCGGAGAACGGCGTGGCGATCAATGAGGAATCGGACAGTGCAGCGGAGGAAATGTCATCCCAGTCGGAGGAGATGCGCAGCATGGTAGCCGGATTCACGCTGAGCAAGGGCTCTGATCGCGCATGGATCGCCAACGAATAAACATTACTCTGGACGTCTGAGTTTCGCAGAAAATCGGAAAGGCAGGGGAAGGAATATTGAATAATATGCCTTCCCCTGCCTTTTTTTCTTGGTCACACATAAAAACTGGCCTGTATGGCCTCTTGTTTTCCACAGCGCATATTTTCCAAAATGTTTCCGTTACTGGATATGTCTTTGCTGCTCGTGTAAGCCAAGAAGAGGTCTGCCGTGAAAATTATTGTCGGCGCCGGGCGAAAACCGCGGCACCCAGGGCGCCGATGATTTGCGGATCCACCGGAAGCGGTGTTACTTCCATGCCGATGGTCTTCGTCAGCGCTTTGACCAGTCCCTTGCTTTTGGCGCATCCGCCGGTCACGGTCACGAGAGGCTGCATGCCGATGCGTTTGAGCAACGTGAAGCAGCGTTTGGAAACAGCAGCCTGAATACCGGCAGCAACTTCTTCCGGAGGGTTGCGGTGTGCCAGCAGGCTGATAACCTCGCTTTCCGCGAATACACTGCATTGTGCCGTGACCGGAATAATCTTGCCGGCCTTCAAGGAAAGGGAGGAAAATTCATCGAGGTCCATCCGGAAAATGCGGCTCATGGCCTCAAAAAATCTGCCGGTGCCAGCCGCGCACTTGTCATTCATGGCAAATTCCAGAACGGAGCCGTCGCCATTCAGCGATATGGCTTTCACGTCCTGCCCGCCGATATCGACAATGGTTTTGACGGACGGGGTGCAGGAAAACGTACCCAGCGCGTGGCAGCTGATTTCAGAAATATTTTCATTGGCAAAGGCCACCTCGTTGCGGCCGTAGCCGGTGCCCACCAGATAGGCGAGGTCTTTATAACTTTGCAGGCCGTCGACTTTGGCGCAGGCCGCTTCCAGCGCCTTCACCGAGGTCACTTCCGGATCAATCTCACTCGGCACGATCATGCTGGCCACCATCTTGCCGTTTTCATCGAGAATGACCGCTTTGCCGGTGGTAGAACCGACATCGCATCCGCCGAAATATTTTCTGGTCATATGCTTCTCCTTTCTGAATATTCAAAATTATTGTGAAACCTTTACAGCTCCAGCATCCATCCCTTGCCCTGCATTCTGGCAACGCCCCGCGCGGACGATAGAAATGCAGACCTGAAAATATCGCTCATCAGAACCCGCCTGACGGGCGTAAGTTTCAAAAATGCTCCGATAAATAGTCTCATATAATGCTGAGTCATACTTTGCGGATTATCGAAAAGCTGATTCTGCAGAGTCCCGCGCGCCGGCGGCGCAGTTTACTTTGCATACTCCGCACCCGACACACAGGGCCTCGTTGACGTTCGCTTTCCTCTTCTTTTTATTCTTTGGATCATTGGCGGAATACAGGCCCGCGGCGCTGACCGGACAGACCTCCACGCATTTTCCGCATCCCGTGCAAAGGCCGGCGTTAATTTTCGCAATGAACGTGGACGTGACCACGCAGTTCTGATATCCGTATTTGGTCATCCCGCCTAAAAAATTACAGCAGCACGGACAGCAATGACAAATGGCAATCGATGTTCTTCTGGTGTTGACCGCGCAGAAGACAAGATTATGCTCCCGGGACCGGGCAATATTGTCCATCATTTCCGATTTGGTCACTTCGCGCGCCAGATTATTCCTGATGCCGTATTCCGCTCCCATTCCCAGAAGACTACAGGTATCCAGCGGCGCCTCGCATTTTTTCTCACCGATATGCAGTTTCTCGTTCCGGCAGGAACACATGCCGATGGCCAGCTTGCCGGCACCTTCAATCAAGGCGGTAACCTTTTCATAATCGAAAAATTCCGTTAAACGGCCTTCCTTCACTGATTCTTCAACGGGAATAATTCTCAGAGCGGATATTTGTTCATGATTCGAAAAATTCGCGGCGTGCACGGAACCGAAGTAGTCATGGAAGAGCCCGGCCAATTTCTTAAAATCGAGGTTGTCCCCCGATCGCATCATGGTGAATTCGAAAATTCCAATGGCGATGGGGTTGGGGATGTAGAAGTATTGGCTATGCTTCTCACTCCAGAGATCCATGATCAACCCTTTGGCGCAGAGGGTGTCCAGAAGACCGCGCAGACGGTTTTTTTCGTCACCACTGATTCGGGAGATTTTTTCCAGGGTGGCCGGCGTGTAGGGCATCTTCACCGCCACGTCCGCTTCTTCGATAGTAAAAAGTTCCTTCAAAATGCTGTGCCAGGTTTCGTTCCAGGGTGCCCGCACATACAGGTTGTCTATTTTTTTCCCCAGTTTGCGATAAATGTCATTTTCGCCGGCAAGACGCATTATGCCGCTCCCTGCTGATCAAGTCGCTTGGCCTTCATGACGTTTTCCATAAAAAATTCAACCTGGCGCATCATGTTGTCGTGCGATACGATTCTCGGATCGGAGAGATCATAATCGAGGATGAGCAGCGGGACGCCTTTGGCGCGGCATTGTTCGCGCAGAATGCCGTTCATGGCCTGCCCACCCTTGCACCCCACGTGGTTGGCGACCCACACCATATCGAGATCGAACTGTTCAACCATGCGGAAAATATCATCGAGGTAGTTTTCAGCGGGCCCGCGGGTGTGGCGCACCATGGGTCCCTGCATGATCGTCCGGCCCCAGTCCCTGATCATGGTTTCACGCGACGAGGTGTCGATGGGGCCATGATGATTGTAGGTCATACTGTCGTTGATGAGAACAACGCCATAGGTACTTTCTGCCCAGTTGAAAATATCGCTGAAATGCAGGAAAGGCGGGTTCCAGAGCACCGCCCGGTATTTCTCTTTTTTTGCGGCGGAAATTTTATGTTCAAGATTTCCGCGCGCCATTTTAATAAGCTTTTCATATAATTTGACCGACCGGGGATAACCGGCTGTGACATTGAAATGCCAGATGTGGCTAAGCCACACGGCCTCGCAAGCCACCGGGGCCGGCCGGACCCGGATCATGTCAAAAAGTTCATTCTCCAATTCCACCATGCGGTTTCTTCCCTCGCAAATCTCACGCATCTTGTCCCAGTCCATGCGTCCGGGGGTGTGCTCCTCCAGCCAGGCGATCATGCCCATAACATCCTTGGCAAAGAGTTTTTCCGCCCGTTCGTTGTAAAAATTATACGGCGCATCTACACGGTATGTGGGAATATTATACGCGCGCTGGATGAAGGCATAGGAGGCGGCACCGGCATCGCAGGGCATGTTGGAGCTGACCATGGCCACACCTTTGGGCATATGACCCTTGAGGACCATGCCCACCGTGGCCTTGGGAAGACTGCAGGCATCAGGATTCATCCCCGAATTTTCCGCCTCGTCAATGTATTGCAGAGAAGCCTCGGTGTACATAATGGGCAAGACAATCCCCATCAGTTCAAGAAGGTAGCACTGTAAACCCATGGCCCTTCCGATATCGTAGGGAACCAGATCCTCGAAAATCACCAGGCGCTCGGGATCAAACAGCATCTGGCGCAGTTGATCGATGACGCCCAGGCAAATGGTGTGAACGACCAGGCAAATCGAATCGTGGTATACGCCTGTACGGCCACCGCGGGACAGACGATTGGCAACTCCATTGACCCTGAGCAGAATCAGTATCCAGGGATTATGGTAAAGCGCACGGGCAAATCCGATGGGACCGAGTTTAACAATGGCTTCGGCTATCCAATATATGATAGCCGCCCAGTTCATGATCCAGTATTTTGCAAAAACGAGCGTATCCCGGGGGTTCGGCGCACGAGTAAAAAGATACCCCACCCAGGAATCTCGTAAAAACCTTTTCGTGAGATAGGGCAGATCCATCATCTTGGCTCTGGTATTGTCAATGACTGTATTGATCTTCATGCAATCTCCTTAGAAATCGTTATTTCCCCATGCTTTCGATAAAAGCCTGTACCCGCGTGCGCAACTGCCCTTCGCTGCCCAGACGGTATTCCCGCTCCAGCTTGAGTACCGGTATGCCCTTCTCACGCAGCGCGGTTACCAGCGGCATGGCATCCACGCCCCAGAGGTCACAGAATTTGATGATCTCAAGCACCACACCATCCACCTTGTATTCTTTTACCGTGTCGATAATGGTACTGAGCCGGCGATCGAATTCCTCCATCATCCGCGGACAGAGCGTCTTGGAAAAAGTGTATTCAGCCAGAGCCTTGTAAGGGTTACCGCCATTGACATCTATGCTTTTAAATCCCGGAATTGTACCGGTACAGAAACGGTCGGCCACCACCAATCCCCCCTGCGATTCAATGATCCTAATAAATTCCGGATCATGAAGATGACCGCCGACAACCATCAGGCGCGCCCGATATTTCGAGATTCCCTCGCGCTCACCGAGTTCTTTTTTTAAATCAAAAATATAAGGCAGGATCAGATCCTTGGGTGAAGCGAGAGCCGCCATGACGATCTGATGAAACTCGGTGCCGGTCACAGGCGGATGCGGTTTCTTGCGCAGTTCGCCGATGGACTGGATAACACCTGCAAAAATATTCCAATCCTGCATGGCTTTCTTAAGCGAAGCATCGCTCATATCCACGCTGAAATGATCGGCAAGCTTATCCGCGAGCATTTTCAGCTCTTCGACCATCCAGATCAGCGTATCATTATTCACCTTACGCGGCACATCCAGGATATGATTGAAAGTCGGATGTTTCAGATACGTCAGATTATCATAGAGCCGCTGCATGTGAATGCAGGCCGGCACGAATATCCACCCCCTGATTTGATCGAAACGTTCATCCATGGTAAATTCCAGCAGGCTGCGTGTATAAGAGCATACCAGACTGGAAAGATAATTGTCCGCAATCTCGGTACCGGCGATACCGGGCGTATGCAGGCGTACGGGAAAAAGCTTATCCGCCATGAGCAGGGCTTCCGGAACATAAGAGCAGGAATAGGCAATCGGTATTCGTCCATTTTGTACCGCCTCCTCCACCAGACGGTTTTGCGGATTTTCCAAAAGCTCTTCAAATACCTTCATGGTTTTCCCGGTTGTCGCCATATTCATTTCTCTCCTTCATTCGACTTCATGTTGATTCAGTAGATACTCTCTCCCGGTTTCAAGTCTCCAAAGAGACGCGCAAATAATGTATTGTACAGGGCGAAAATTACCAGATTTCCATACCACCATGATTCATTCAGGGCTTTTTGCGGACAGACATTTTGGCAGTGGTAACAACGGATGCATTTACCGTCCAGCGTCGGATAGGGCGAGAGAGTAATGCTGCCAACAGGACATTCTTTGGCACAGAGGTTACACTGATTGCACAAATCCTGTTCCAGTTGAGGCTTGGGAAGAACAATACGCAGCAAAAAAGGCTTAGCGATAAGACCCACCAGCTGAAAATAACCCCACGTCGGTTTGAGGGCATCCGGTCGACTCTCCGGCATGGTCCCTGCGTTGCCTGACTGCAGATGCGTGTCGACAGTCAACGCGAAGGTGCGGGCTTGTGCCAGATCCTCTTGATGGGGACGGTTCGGCAGGCGACCGATCAGACACGGCGCCGGATGATGCACCATACCACGTCCCATGAAACCGCCAATGACTCTGGCGCTTTTGCCTCGCAGTGTTCTGGTGAGATCATAAAGGACGCGGCCGGGTGCTCCCCCCGATGTAGCAAAGACAAAGACCGGTTTGCCATGCAGGGACGGCCATGCCCGCAACCAGGTCAGAACCGGTGTCGGGGCCTGGCTCTCGAAGCACGGAGAGCCTACGCCCAGCACATCACAGTTTTTTATATCCGCAGGTTTAACATCACGTATCGCCAGAACGTTTACCTTATGATTTTTTTCGCGAAGGCCGTCAGCCATCGCTTCGGCCACTTTGCGCGTCTGGCCTGTTTGCGAAAAATACACAATAGCTATATTCATGGCGCACACTCCATTTAACCTAAAGAATTTGCAAATCCTGAATTATTTGATTTACGGTTTTACAGGCTCCTGCCTCCTCGGGAAAATCGAGAAACGACCTGCCGTTAAAATCGAATTCCCTGATCAAGTCGTCTTCCGGCAGCCAGCCCAAAATATTGATGGAAACGTTTTTTCGAATATTCTGAACTTCACTTTCATTTCTGACGCGATTTAATATCATGCCCATGCTTTTATAATTAACGGCCTGATTGTCCTGGGCCAGATGCTTGATGGTGTTGGCGACATTCACCCCCTTGGCGGACGTGTCGGAGATCATCATCAGATGATCGACTGTTTTCATCACTCTCCGGTTGATCTGCTCAACACCGGCTTCTCCGTCAATGAGCACCACATCGAAATTTTTTGCTAGATCATGAATAATATCTTTCAAAAGAGAATTGACTTTGCAGAAACAGCCTTCGGATTCCGGCCTGCCGATAGCAAGGAGTGCGACATTATTGTACTCTGTCAGCGCATCGAAAAGCTCGTAATCGAGCATTTTCAGCGTGGCTGCTTTATCCTGCCCTTCTCCTTTCTTGATAGATTTGATTAAATCATTCCGGATATCATCAACCGTTTTTTTGATGGGTATACCCAGCGCCGTGCAAAGGCCCACCGCGGGATCGGCATCAATGGCCAGAACCTTAAGATCTTTTCTTTTGGCAAGGCTTTTCACGATCAGCGCGGATACCGATGTTTTTCCCACGCCCCCTTTTCCGCATAATGCGATTGTTCTTGTTTTTTTATCCATGGGTATGTGTCCTTTTTTCGTCCCTGTTTTTTTTCATTTTTTTGATTTCGTCGACTTCGTCGCAAACGTCGTTGTATTCGCACTCATCACAATCAGGATCTATTTCGCTCAGCATCTTGTTCATGGCGCTGATTGTCCGGCCGACATTTTTTGTAATGTCCTGCAATTCACCGACATCTTCGGCGCTGGACGTCACAAAAAGAAATTCAACGGCATGAATATAATCCTTCTTTAAATACTCTCTCTGTAAAGCAGAGCCGAAAACGTCAAAAGAAAAGCCTTTTTGCACCGCTTCTTTACTGATGCGGCTCCATTCCCTTTGATATTGCGATACGGCCCTGATCATGTACCCCTTGAGATCAAGAGAATATCTGACGGATTCCATTTCTTTATATTTATCGTAGGTGCTCTCTTCATCAAATCCGCTGACGGCAAGAAGCACCACCTTGCCGAAGGACAGGCTCTTTCCGGTGCTCTCCGGGATATCCGGTCCCAGGAGAGTGATTTTTCCATCCTGAATCAGATCCGTGTTTTGCGTCCAGATCAGACAGGAGACGGAATTCATCTGCGGGCTTCCCAATTCCACCGCCATCTCATCCGAAAGCACGACGTTTCGGCCCTTGCCCGAGGGCCAGTCAGGATCCGGCTTCGCGGACAGGGACCGGCAGTTTTTTCCCTCGATATATTTTTTTATATTGGCAAGAGTTTCTGTAAAAAGCTCCATCGTCCTCTACTTTCCCGAACCGTTGATCTTATCAGCGGCAAAAAGAGCCGCGCCCAATGCGCCGTTAATCTGGGGATTCTCCACGTGGTGCAGTTTCACGCCCAGAGCCCTTTCCAGGGCTGAAAACATGCCGGAGTTTTTCGCCACACCGCCCGTCATCACGGCATCGGGCTCCACGAGTATACCCCTTGCAAGCGAGGCGGCCCTATTGGCGACAGCCTGATGCAGGGCGCTGATGATGTCGGCGATTTCCTTTCCCTCATTCACCAGGGAAACGATTTCCGTTTCGGCAAAAACCACGCACTGATTGGACAACGTGAGTTTCTCCGTCGCCTTTTCGGATAGAGCACCCATATCTTCCAGCTTGATGTCCAGCGAGTCGGCGATAATCTCCAGGAATCGTCCCGTGCCTGAAGCGCACTTGTCGTTATAGACGTAACGTTCCACGTTTCCTTTTTCATCTACGCGGATGGCCTTCGCATCCTGGCCGCCGATATCCACTACCGTACGCGCCGTCGGGACCTGCCATACCGCGCCTCTCGCGTGGCAGGCGATTTCCGATTCATCGGCGTGCATAAAGGGAATGTGTTTGCGGCCGTAGCCGGTGCCCACGCAGTAGGCGATGTCTTCTATTTTGATGGCGGCCTTTTCCAGGGCGCGAGCCATGACCTCTGTGGCCGATTTTTCCGGCTGCGCCAACGCGAGAACAACTTCCGAGGCTAATATCTTCCCGTCTTTCAGGATAACGGCTTTCGCCGTGAGAGATCCGATATCACAACCTGCTGTAATCATTTGGCACCTCCCGAAACTTTTTCGGCGGCAAAGAGCGCGGCTCCGATGGCTCCGGCAAGCTGCGGATCTTCGCGGCGAATTCTTTTAATTCTGATTCCCAGATGCTTCTCCAACGCGTTGACCACGCCGCTGTTTTTGGCCACGCCGCCGGTCATGCACACATCCTTTTCCAGGCCGATGTTGTTGGCCAGGGTGGACATGCGGCTGGCCATGGCGTTGTTGACGCCGGCCGCAATGTCCTCGATGGGCACTTTGTCGTTGAGATGCTGAATGACGTCGGCCTGCGCCCACACCGTGCAGGCGGAGGCAAAGGTAATCGGCTGTCTGGATCGCGCCGACATCTCTCCCAGCTCGTCAAGATTCAGATGCATGACTTTCGCCATCACTTCCAGAAACCTGCCGGTTCCGGAGGCGCATTTGTCGTTGGTAATAAACTTCACCATGTTTCCCTTGTCATCCAGGCGCAGGGCCTTGCAGTCCTGCCCGCCGATGTCGATGACGGTTCGCACGGAAGGGACCAGCCAACGCGCGCCCTTGCCGTGGCAGGCGATTTCGGAAACGGCTTCGTTAATGAATGATATCTTGTCGCGGCCGTAGCCCGTACCGACGCAGCTTTGGATATCTTTCATCGTGAGGCCTGCCTTCGAGAGTACCAGGTTCATGACCTCATCGGCGGATTCCCAGGGTCGTGCCTTCGATTTGATAATGACCGATTCAATGATTTTGCCGTCCTTCATGACAACGGCCTTGGACGTTAAAGACCCCACATCGCATCCCGCTGCAAACATTACACAAGCCTCCTTACTTTAAGAAATTCCATAAACCGTTCTTCCGTGGCTTCCCACGACTGCACGCGAGCATCAAAGGCGTCGGCATACATGATGTACGTCGGGAAACCCGCCTTCTCCGTGTCGCGCGCCAGAAGCTTCACCATGCCCCAGGTGTTGCGACACCCGGGTGTTCCGTTATAAACAATGAAATCCGAGTTATAGATCTTCGCCAAACCGAGGGTGTCCTCGAGCCACATATTGGGGGCATCGTACGGTCCGCGGATGGATTTGACCATGGGCATACGCGAGTTGATCATGCCCATACTGTCGATGATTGCGTCCATATTGCCCGTATTGATTTTGTAAGCCGCTTCCTCTTTATGATAATGGGCCACGTGTGGAGCGTTGTGTGACCAGAAGTGGCTCAGGATATTGCCCTGGTAGCAGATGCCGTTTTGGTCCAGCATATTCCAGAACTGCATGTTCTGCGCGTAATGATCGATGTAGCAGAAAAAGGAGCGCAGCTTTTCCACACCGCCGCTTAATCCGGAAATGTTTTTCGCAGCGTTTTCCCGGGCGACCTTCAACATTGATTCCAGCACCACGGTACCTTCCGGCGTCCCGGCGAAAAAGAACCGCGAAGCGTATATCATAAAGTTATAAGACACCGGCAGGGGACAAGGCACCAGGCGAGCCAGATCCTCCAACGCGGCAATGATTTCGTCCTGTTTCTCCAATTCCAGCAGATTTTCCTTCAGGCGTTCGGGATCGAGTTTTTTCCCCGTTTGTTCTTCAAGAAAACGGATGAGCGCCCTGAAGTCCTCCCGGTGATATTCGTTGGTACGGGAGTCCGTGAGGTCGGGCGGCATATCCAGTTGAAAAAAAGGCTTGTTCAGATACACCGCAGCGAAAGAAAATGCATTGGCATTGGTGTCGCAAACCCCCGGCGTGTCGGTGACGAACATGTCCACATCCGTGCCGATACCTGCCAGATACGCTCCCACCGTGCCGCGTTGAGAAGAGCAGGACGTTTCCGTAAAGCCCACTTCGTTGCAGTAATCCAGAAATTCCGCCGTTCCTCTTCTGTAAACGAAGGTCATCATCACGGTGAGAACCTCCAGACAGATCGGCACGATATCCATGGCATAAAAAATAGCCGGTGAAAAACAAAAGGTTGTAACCGCCGTCTTGTGACCCCTTTCTTTTGCAAAAACAATATTCTCCGCATATTTGGCACAGGCTTCGAGAAACTTCTTGCCGGGTTCGCCGGGGCTGAAGATCGCCTCCAGAATACGATTGAAATAAGGGATGTATTTTAACGCGGACCGGTATTCCTTGTCCGTTCCGTTTTTCATATGAGAAGCGGCAAGGAAGGTATTCCACAACATCCAGTCAAATTTATATTCTCGGGTTTCTTTTCTCATGCTACCGCCCTCCTTTTTTGCTGTATTCTTTCAATAAAGGCGTCAACGCGCATCTTCATTCTGCCTGTCTCCACCAAAGGTCCGTATTCCCGCTCCAGCCGCATGCAGGGTATGCCTTTGGCTTCGAGGTCTCTTTCGAACAGACCGTTTTCCGCGCCATGCAGATCGCAGAACCGGATGTTCTGCATGATCACACCGTCGATATTCGCTTTCCTGACCTTCTGTTCGAGAATGCCCAGCCGCCGCTGGTAATCGCCGTACATGCGGGGACAATCGTTGTGTCCCAGATAGCGCCTGGAGAGTTCGAACACCGGATCGCCTTCCTCCTCCACCCGGTCGGTGTAAAAGCGCGAGCCGAAGCAGAGATTGTCGGCCACCACGAGGGCTTTCGTTCCTTCGATGACCCGGACCATTCCGATGTCGTCATTGGCACTGCCCACGAGCATCAGGCGGACACGGTCCTTGATTCCGGGGGATTTTTCCGCGTCGGCGATAAATTTCTCCAGCAGGGCATTGTAGTCTTCGCGGGGCATGGTGGTGCCGGCGATGATGACCACCAGCGCCTCCTCTCCGGTGAAGGGCGGGGTATCCATCGTGCGCAGGGCTTCGAACCGGTCAAGGAGAGCCCGGCTCTTGTTGTATAGTTTGATGGATTTCTTTAAATCGGCATTATTAACTTTGACCTTGAAATGGTCCTCGACCGCCGCGATGAGTCGCCGCGTTTCATCGGTGAACCACTTGATGGTGTAATCCGAAAACTTGTGCGGAACGCCGAAATGGAAAAAGAAGGGTGGAATTGCTCCCGCGATGTCGCCTCCGGCTTTGCGCCAACATTCATCGAGCCGCCGCATCGAATCGCAGCCGGGGGTGATGATCGCGCCGTCGAGGAAATTGAATTTTCCTTCTCCGGCGAGCTGCAGCATGCACTTGGGAAGGCTGCAGATGAAAGGGCCGAAATAGGTATCGCCGATCGTCGTATCGGTGGACCCGAAGCCACGTATCCTGAAAGGAAGAATGCCGGCGGCGTGAAAGATTTCATCGGGGACATAAGAGCAGGTGTAGCCCACCACTTTTTTCCCGTTCTTCTTCCACTGAGACACATACTTATTGTTGATGACCGTTGAGGCTTCGAAGAATTGTTTGATCATAGGGCTGCCTCCTTTCCATTGATGGCATCTTTCAGATAGGCGAGCGCCTCCTGCATTTCTTTTGAGGGGTTTTTCGGATCGGGTTTCAAAAGATCCGCAATGCCTCTGATAATCGGCGGCAGAATTTCATTGGCGACCGGTTTGAGGGATTCCACGACATCCTCGGTGAACCATCGTACGGTTTCACCGGCTTCATCCGCGTCGATCGCGTTGATAGCCTGCGACAGGGTATTGCGGATGACGCCCGGCGTAATGGCGCGGACGCTGTTCACGATGCCGCACAATCTGCTGATTGTCCCGGCTACTTCCTGGGCGTCGATCTCTCCCATTCCTCTGGCGAATTCTCGGGCGATTTCTTCCGCAGTGAACAGGCGCTCAAAGGCGTCGGCTTTACGGCTCCAGTTCCTGATCAACGCAACCACGGAAAGAAAATGGTCCTGGAAAAATTCACTGGCGAGTTCCGGGCTCAGTTCCAGCTGGTCAATGAACGCCTTCAGCGACACTTCCTTGAGTTCTCCCAGAAGCGCTCGCGCTTTGAGCAATAGATTGATGTCCACCGTGCTCATGGTCTCAACAGTCAGACGGGTCAGGGTATTGGGAAGCTGAGGTTTGCCCGGCTCTCCCAGGAGTGTACTGCCTGTATGGAGCTTGCGGACGAGCTCACTAAATTCGTTAATCAGCATGCCGATATTTTTGCCGTCGATATCGTCTACCAGCGAAAAGACGACATCGCTCAGGAGATCCGGCGCCAGTTTGTTGATCGGCACCAGCGTTTCCCTGGTCGATGAAACAGCCATGTTTACGGCCGCCGGAAGAAGGGAAAGGACACAGATGACCTTGGCCGGATAGCGCCAAAGCTCCTCATTAATCATCGCGACAGCGGCCCCGATGTTTTCCTTGTGAAAGTCCGCGGCCTCTTTGATTTCTCCGAAATCAATATTTTCGATCAGATCACGGACAATGGGACGAAGACTTTCTGCGTAACTGACCTCCCCGGCAACTTCATTTCCATCTTTCCCTTTATGCGACAGAACATGATCGATGGTCTTTTCGAGATTGGCCGATATGTGCTCTCTGAACTTACTGTCGCCCGACCAGTCTTTGAGCGCCGCGCGAACGACGGACATGACCAGCGTTTTTGCCGGAGGTGTTTTGGCGACCCTCCAGATGATTTCGCCGACAACTTTGGCGGTGGGATCGGTTTGAACTTGTTTTTCAACGTCACTCATGGAACATGCCTCCATTCGTTTATTTACTATTTTCTTCTTTTCAGTCTTTTGCGGATGAGCTGCCATGTCCAGGAAATCAAATGCAGCTTCTGATCCAGAAACGCGTTGACAAGGGTATGGGTCGCATCCTTAAATTCATTGCCGTTAATATTGGCAGCAACATCGGAAACAAACCGGCTTACCACCTGCGGGTCTTCCTTGTTGGCTTCATTGACAAAGCGGCACGCTGAAGTGATTCCCTGTCCGATCAGCGGCGGCGCATCCTGAGTCAAGGCTTTGCCGACCATTTCCCTGAATTCAGGGGAGGCCTCCCAGAGATTTTTCCCCAGTGCAATATAAGCGTCGATCAGGGCTTTCACTTCTTCCGTATCGATATCCTTTAGAATACTGCCGACATAATCCCGGAGCAGCACCGGTGAAAATTTCTCATTGATTTGCTTTCCCGCTTCCGCCAGAGCGCCGGTACAGGAATTGACGACAGCAGGAATGGAGCCCAGAACCGATAGAATAACGTCCGGATCCTGCCAGATCAGTGCGTTAACCACCGGATGCGTTTTATCCGGTTTGATGTTTTGTAAATTAATGCGAATCAAATCTTTCACGAAGGGCGTGCTTAACACCTCTTTCATGACTCCACCTTCGGCGGTTATCACGGCATTATTTTCCATGGTCTTCTCCCTCCGTATTGTTCTCGGAAGCATGTTGTTCGTTATAGGTTTCTTCCGCTACCACCCATAATTGAGTTCCCAGCAGTTTCCCGTTGCGAACAATGTTCTCCAGAGTATTTTTATCTAGAGACAAGACAATCGACTTCATAAAATCATGAAGCAATTGCGGCGAAAACTTTTCATTGAGCTGGGTAAGCATTTCATCCACACCCTGCGCTAAAGCATTAACGATAGAGGGAACAGCACCCAATACGCCCAGAAAAAATTCCGGATCCTGCCACATCATCGTCCGAACCAGCCTGCGGATTGATTCCGGATCGATATTCTGCAGCACGGTTCTAACGCCTTCTTTGAAGCCCGGCTTTTTGAGCAGTTCCTTAAGCACGCGGTCGGTTAAGTCAATGACTCCTTTATTGGCTTCTTCCATGATTTGTTCTCCTATAAGGTCTTGCAGTTGAAGAAATACCGGGCTGCTTCCATCTGACAGAGCTGCTTCCCGCCCATCCACAACTGAATGATTTTGATGTCGCGCCAGTGTTTTTCGATATCCCATTCACGGTCGGCACCGTAGGTGCCCAGAACGTCCATGGCCTTGCCGAAAATATCCACCGCGCGGTCGGAGACGAAATCCTTGAGATTGCGCAGCTTGCAGGCCACTTCATCGGAATAAATGGGATAACCGTAAGGCTTGTTGCGCCGGTCGCACATTCGGGCGCCCTCATAGGTCAGGATTCTGCAGATATCGATGTCTCCTGCAATCCGGCCGATAATGCCGGCGATACAGTCGTCTTCTTTCAGCGGTCTGTTTTTATAAGTTTTCGTTGAAACAAAATCATAGAGAACTTCATAGAGGTTCAACATCGCGCCGCACAGGAATCCCATGCTGCCCACCAATCCCCAGGGAATGATTTCACGGAAGACCTGCGCGTCCATCCCCGGTCCGTGGGCGCGGTACCAGACGGGAACGCGGACATCTTCAAACCAGATGTCGCCGTTCTTGTCGGCGGCCATGCCGGCTTTTTCGTAAGGCCCTCCCTGGGTAACGCCTTTGGCATCGGCTGGAACGAAGATCATGGCGAAGTCGTTGGGATCGTTCGAGCCCAGTTTTGTGGTGCAGGGAACACCGAACAGCTTGGCCACGCCGCCGGTATTCGTCGGCCAGAGCTTGTGGCCGTTGATCACCCATTCATCGCCGTCCAGACGGGCGGTGGTGCGGATGGTCTTTCCGCCCAGAATTTCCATGTTCTCGATATCCGCTCCGCCCTGGGGTTCCGTCATCGCGTTGGCCGCAAAGACCGCTTTATCAGTATCGCAAAACATGGGAGCAAATTCTTTGGCGAGCCGCCAATTGACATGCGGATCTACAAGAATGGTTGTCAGCGGCCAGTAGGTTACGCCAGCAGCCACAGCTATGGCCGTATCTGCACGACCGACTTCTTCCGCCAACGCACAGGCTACGGTGAAGGCGTAATCTGACTGTCCCAGGCCCCAGCCGCCCAGTTCCGGCGGGAAGAGTGCTTTCTGAAGCGCCAGTCCTTTATTCCCCATGAGTTTATCAAATGCCGGTTCAATGATGTGATGGTCTTTCCAGTCCTCATCGTATTTGCGCCGGTGGGGCATCACTTCTTTGTTTGCCCATTCTCTGAGCGCACTGCGGAGATGTTTGTCCATCGGCGATATATATTCTTCCGGTTTTGAGAATTCATCGAAATTTTTCATAGTTGGTCTCCTTTATTAAATTTCTTTGCAGTCAAAGAAAAACCGCGCCGTATCCATTTTCACCGGCGCCTCAGCGCCGACTCCGCAAAGATAGGACTGAATGGTTTTGACATCACGCCAGTGTTTTTCCACATGCCATTCCTTGGAATAACCGGCGGAACCCATCAGTTCCAATCCCCTGTTGATGGCCCGCATAACTTTTTGTTGTACCTGTGAGCCGATGATCTGTGAAAACGTATAAACCCTCTGAGAACCGCTGTATCCCCAGTCATCCGGCTTGGACATGATATGCGCCAAATTATAAAGGAGAAGTCTCGACGTGAAGACTTCATCGGCCACATCGGCCAGAACGGATGCGCAGAGCGGATTTTCCTTCATGATATATCCGCCCTTGATGGTCCGGGTCTCGGACCAGTCGCCGACGACTTCAAAGAAATTCATTCCCGCACCGACACTGACACCGCCTAAGAGCAGGTTCAGCCAAGTGTAGATTTCCTCGACGACCCCTTCGCGGGTGATAACGTATGATTTTGGAATTCTGACACGGTTGAAACTGACATCGGTGTTGGCGCTGGCATTCAGACCTGTTTCCAACAAAGTTTTTCCGCGAACCACATTCACGTCGTCACCGGGAATCAGAGCGATGCGTGGTCTGCCCAGTGTGTCCGCGCAGACCACGCAAAAGAGATCGGCCACGGCGCCGCTGTTAACAGGACGGAGATTTTTCCCGTTCACCGCGTAACCTTCGCCGTCCGGTTCGACGGTTGCCAGAATGGACCTGCCTGAAAAAAGAGGCGTTTCCTGCCCGGTTTCACCGGCTCCAGGCAGGATGAGGGAGGGAGTTTTTAACTCTTCCGCGCAGTACATCGGTGCCAGTGCGTCGCACAGCACTTTGTCAAGATTAGGGAGCATGCTGATGGCCGCAAAAATGGTGTACTTGACAGCGGATACGACACCGATGGCGGCGTCCGCGCGGCCGATTTCGGCCAGGATGGAAACGATACCCGGGGCGTTGGCGGGACTGTTCCAGCCGAACCCCCCATGTTCTTCCGGTAAAGTGAGCCTCTGCAGACCGATGGTGAGATTGAGAGATTTTCTCTTTTCGATATAGAGCTTTTCGTAATTTTCCCGATACTCCTGACGTTTGGAAATAATTTCCTTATTCGCCCATTGCTCGACCAGATGAATAATCCTTTTTGATTCTTCATCCACCAACTCCTTCGGGTAAACAAACAACTCATCGAGTGCTTTATTCATGGCTCCTCCCTTTAGCGGCTATTGTTTTTTATGAGATTTCTTCAAGATCAATTTTTTTGGTTTTGTTTTTGCTCCTTGATTCTTTTTTTCAGGTTGAACTGACTTTGCCTTCTTCGATGGCTTTGCAGCTGTCTCTCTTTCAACAACCGGCAGACTGGCAAACAAAGTTCTGAAAACTTTTTTGAATTGTCGCGAGGTTTTCTCCATGTCTTTGTTGGCCAGAAAAGTTTTGTATATTATTTTGAATTCTTCGGAGGCCTTATCTATGTCTTCGTGAGCATCAACGATAAGGGGTCTGAATATGATATCGAGAAAATCAATCTCCTTATTGTATTCTTCGATGTCGTTGGTAGCGATTGCATGAAAAGCAAGTCCAAGAAAATAAATGAAGATACAACGGGAAAACTGCCGTGAAATATTCAGCCGCTCCGCCATCCCGGAAATATAACGTTCGGCAAAAATCTCATAGACCCGCTTCCATTCTTTGATATCTGTATTGCGGTACATATCAAATCCCAGAAGCAGAATTTTTTCATAAAGTTCACCTTTTTCCCTCCAGAAATTTACAATCACGTCGAAACGATCCTTGATGTCTTCCAGAGCAATGGTTCTTTGAATATATTCTTCAGTGTTTTCAAAACCGATCGAATTAATCATTGCGGCAAGTATCTTTTCCTTGGAAGGGAAATAATGATAGAGGATTCCTTTGGAGGCGCCGATCTCCTTGGCGATCTCGTCCATGGTGATATTGTTATAACCCTTGCGGGTAAACAGATTAAAAGATTTAGCGAGAATTTTTCTACGGTATTCATCATGATTAACAATCTTGGGCATCGGCAAGGCCTCCTGAAAAATGAACATATTTGTTTTGGGAATCAAATGGATCGCGGCAACTGTCAGGAAGAAGGTTACCTTCGGAAAGGTAACCGGATGGCTGAGTGAAAAAGCCGGAAAAGCGCGTATTGTAGTCAACGAGTTTCAAAGAATTCATCAGATTGAACCCCTTTAATCTGCACCTACGGGAATGCCCGTAAAATGACACGACTCAACTAACAATTCTTGTGCGTTTTATTTTGACTGACTGGTCGGTATAAATAACAAAATATTTCTATCTGTCAAGAAATATTTTTATATCGGTGGCGCCAATATTTTTGAAACGCGGGAATCCCTCTCCTATACTCGGGCTCGCTAAAAGGAAATACTGATAATCAATACGGATTTGTGTACAACGTCGGAAAGAATAAAGCCGGCCTTTAAATTCAAATACCATTTCTGCCGCTGATCATTCCCGCAATACCCTGCCTTCCCATTCATTCGTTCTGGCTATATCAATATTAATCAATGTTCCATCCGAGTAATCAGGTCTGAAGTCGGTTCCTCGAATTGACGGGAGTTTAAATGCCATCTCTGTCGCTGATCATTCCTGTAATACACTGTCTCCTGATATTCTTGACATGCTAAACGGTGTCATTTATATTTATTATTAATATAGGAGGTATGCGAAATATGGCGAACGTTAAAGCATCTGATATTGTTATCATACGCGATATGTTGAAGGAAAGAGGAAATGAAAGCATTAACGCCCTGGCTTCAGTACTCAGACCCGAAACATTTCAAACCCTGAAAACTGCTCTTTCGATCACCTGGGTGCCTCTTGATGTCTAAGCAGAAATCCTGTTGGAAACTTCCAAACTGTTTTTCCCCAACGACCAAAGATCTTTATTTAAACTTGGCTATAAAGTGGCCGGCAAACAGTTTACGGGAGTTTACAAGTTTTTTCTCAGGATTCCCAGCGTCAGTTTCATCATCAAGAATGTTTCGTCCACTTTTAATACCATGAATGACAAAGGTTCGGCCCGGGTGGACAAATTGAGTTCGAACGGCGCGACGTTTGTCATCTCCGATCTTCCTGAATTGAAGCCTGTTCAAAGAGAGTAAATTTGCGGTGTTATATCCTGCATCCTCGAATTGACGGAGGTTAAAAATGTTAAAGCAATCAAGTTGGAAAACAATTCCCAGGACTGGAAATGGAAAATAAACTGGGAATAAATCCTTCCTTTAAAAAACAACGGGTCCTTTGCGTTTAGAGCAAAGGACCCGTTGTTTCATTCATGTTTCAATAAGGACCCGTTGTTTCATTCATGTTTCAATGACGTGAATTTAATACAAAACAAATGAATTTGTAACGCCTTCATACGGGCTTATCTTGCCTGTCCAACCCGACTTCCAGTTTCCTTTATGGCGAATCCTGTAAGTGCCCGCCGAAGCGCCGGTAGTGTCCCAGGTAATCGTTATTTTGGAATAGGCAATAGAATTGCGCGCCCAGTTGTAAGTTGTTTCCGGGTCCCAGTCTCTCGCGACAGGAACGTAAACGCCACCGGTCAGTTTCTCAATGACGAGGAAGGTATCCTGCGTCCTGAGATCATTGTTGGGATGTCCACCCCAGAATACAGCGCTGACGGTTTCTCCACGTGCATACCTTGCTTTGGGCTGGGCATAAACACTGCCAAAACTTTTGCCTAGCGGCACGTCGTCAAATAAAACCTTCGCGGTAAAGTCGACCGTCTGTCCCGTTATATCTTGCGGGGTCGGTCCCGGATCAACATCGGTACCGTCTACGATGGCATTGCAGAGTTTTGTATATTCCTGCTGGAAGGCGGCCAGTTCATTTGGTCCGAACTGAGTACAGGCCCCTTCATACCACTGCATGGCGTATTCTTCCCTCGTCGACAGGTAAGACGTATACGTATTGGCCAGGGCCGCCACAACGGCATAACGAACCCCGGTTGAGCCCAGAGATGAAAGGAGGTTTTTCCTGATCCGACGGCCGGCCATCGTTGTCACTTCTGCCGGCACACCGGCAATCGCCAGGTTGCCGATTTTCAGTATCTGCAACGGAACAATCTGCGGAGTCATCGTCGGGCCATTGATATTCAGATGCGCTACACCTGTTGGAATAAGGATCGGTTTTTCGGCATGACACGCTTTATAGGCCGGATCGTTGGTCGCCGGCCAGGCAAAAGCAAACATACCGCCAAGCAAGCCTCTTAAGGCGGTGTAACCGGCATTGTCGCTCCAGTTCAAGCTGTTAACAGTGGTACCGTTTGGAAATAACGGCGCCGGGCTTGGGTTATCATATGGACTCCCGGCAGCGAACGATGCTCCCATAGCGGCGGCACAGGTGGTGGCACTGGCTGCTTCGACATACAAAGTTCTCATGTCCACCCATTCGTGCCGGAAATCAACTGATCCCGATAACTCTCGTGAAGCGTTATTGTAAAGTTCTCTGGCCTTTTTGTATTGCTTCAACACAGCATTCTTCAGGCTTGGATTTTGTGCAAAGGTCACATACTTGGGAGCCTGACCGTATCCGATGTTCGGAGTCACATCTCCGGCGTTGGTCTGGGCAAACGCGGCAACAAACGTCCTGGAGGCTTGATAATTTGTCCTTTTGTCTTTCTCGAAAAGGTAAGACGCCCAGCCTTTATTGTCCCCGCTGATCAGATGATTGTCCGGTCCTATACTGTCCGGATGTACTGCGTACCAGTTTATTTCACCGATTTCTTCACCATCCAAGGCTACAAATTTAAGGAGGGTCATGGTTTTATCCGTGTTGCCTGAATATTGCGCTTTTTCTGTGTCAGGGTTATTGTTATAAGCGGGTATGGCACGGTTTCCGCCGCAGCCTTCAATCGTACCCTGGTTGATCAGTATCTTCCCAGGTTTCAAGTTATTGTGGGCGTTTTTAATCGACTTGTAGATGCCGTCGACAATGACATTGAAGTTCTGGCGGACAAATCCCTGTACATAGGAATCGTAGAGGAAATGTCCCGAATAACCACCCGGATCGTTGTGGGTATGCGTCGCCGAAAGGAGGACATTTTCTTCATTATAAAACGGCGATAAAGCGGTGTCAGCAGCGATTTTTTCACACACTTTTAATTTGACCATCTGAAAGAGCATGCCGAGATCGGCGCTGACAAAAACAACTCTGTTTGCACCGTCGCCGACAATAAATGCCCGCGATCTCAATCTCGTATGGATGCCAGCCGTTTTCTGAGAGCTTACGGCAAATGCCTCCATAGTGACTTCGCCTGCCGTTCCGGTGATATCATAAATACCTGAACCAATGAGATACGTTGACGCAAACCCCGGTGCGGGCAAGACAACAAAAGCAGCAAACAATAACATTACAAGAACCATTCGTGATTTAAACATTAAAGCCCCCTTTTATCTTCTTTGTTATCAATGATTCTTTAGTCATATTAATTTACGGTAAAAGTACGCGACACTCCTTCATAAGGCGTAATGGCGCCGGTCCAACCGGATTTCCAGTTTCCTTTATGGCGAATCCGGTAAATTCCGGGCGATGCCTTGGCCGTATCCCAGTCAATCGTTATCTTGGAATAGGCGATGGATTCGCGCGCCCACCTGTAAGTCGTTTCCGGATCCCAGTCTCTGGCGACAGGTTTGTAGACGCCGCCGTCCAGTTTTTCAACGACGAGGAAAGTATCCTGCGTTCGGTAATCATTCTTGGGATGTCCTCCCCAGAATACGGCACTGACCATTTCACCGCGGGTATAGCTTGTTTTGGGCTGGGCAAATACAGAGCCGAATTTTTTACCAATGGGTACATCGTCAAACGCCACTCCCGCCATTTTAAAGATCTGGTTGCCTGCTATATCTCTCGGCGTTGGCCCTGGATTGACCGGAACACCATTTTTAATAGCCCGTGCGATAACATCGAGCTTTTCCTGGTAAGCGTTTAAAGTATAGGGCCCGAAATGGGTGGATGCGCCTTCATAGTGTTGCAGGTTGTATTCCTCGGGAGTAGCCACATATTCAACATAAGCATTGGAAAGCCCCGCGATCACTACATAATCAACTTGTCCGTCCAAAGCGTTCATAACCGTTTCCTGCAGCCGTCGGCCGGCCATCGTCGTTACTTCCGTCGGCAGGGCGATAATGGCAAGATTGCCGATCTTCAAAAGCTGAACCGGCAAAACTTCGGGTGTCAGCGGAATACCCTGAGGTTTGATTCTGCCCGTGGGCAGCGCAATGGGCTTTTTGCCGTGGCATTGCTGATCGAAGGGATCGAGCGTGAAAGCGAACGGATAGGGACGACCCAGCAAAGAAATATCATAAGGATACGTAATCCCTTCAGGAATATCGATGCCTTTCCCGTCTTCAGTGCTGCCGGCCAGCACGCATACACCAATAGCCGCCGAACATGTTTTCCCAACACTAACCTGATCAGGCATGTACGCCGGGCTGATAGACTGATTCGACATATCTACGTACGTGTGCCGGTAGTCGACGGAACCGACCAAATTGACCGTGGCCTCATTAAACAACTCTGCCGCCTTGTTGTGCTGGCACGTGCCGATGACCTTCATATGGTAGTAGTCATCAACGCCATTCGGATATCCCCAGTAAATATTGGGAGAAATGTCGCCGGCATTATTCTCCGCAAAAGCGGCCACAAAGGTATTAGCCGCCGCATAGTTGGTCCTCATCTGTTTTTCAAATAAATAGGAGGCATACCCTTTATTATCACCGCTGATCAGTTTATTGATATTTCCTACACTGGTCGGATGGACGGCAAACCAGTTGACCGTACCGAGATCGGACCCATC
>ENA-UOWG01001119-UOWG01001119.1-activated-sludge-metagenome-genome-assembly--contig:-NODE-1119-length-28621-cov-6.695967_pt1 | contig 28621 bp, 17 predicted proteins | sample MGYA00238147_ERZ761563 | MGnify/ENA primary metagenome ERZ761563 (study PRJEB28884, sample SAMN05720216) | anaerobic digester metagenome | isolation source: active sludge of municipal... | reverse complement strand
GCCACCGAAGAAGAGATGAAACCCGCCCTCCTTTTAATCCGCCATGCACAGTGGAGGTGGGACTATGTAGCTGCCAGCCATGGGGGATCATTTCACTCTCCCGTGGAAAGCCTCCGCCTGCTCGGAACGGCCATGGATAAAGCACAGGAAGCCCGTGTGCTTCTCTCAAGGATCCTGTTCACACATGGTGTCACTAATGCCATTGACCTGCCCGACATATCCACGAAAGAAAGGGTACAGCAGGTCATTGGGCTGGAAATGAAAAATCTTAAGGAAGAAAAGCAGAAATTCCTGGACCAGGTCGTCCCCAGATGGAAAGAAGAATACAGCAAACAGTTCTGAGATGCTTTTCATTGAACGGTCCGGCACCGATCCCTATTTCAACCTGGCCGCCGAAGAATATTTCTTCCGTAACTATAAGGAAGATGATGTGATCATGCTATGGCGAAACATGCCCTCAGTGATCATCGGAAAACACCAGAACCCCTACCGGGAAATCAATTTTAGCTATGTAAAAGAAAACAATTTACCTGTCATCCGAAGGATAACCGGCGGGGGAACTGTGTATCACGATCCGGGCAACATAAATTTTACGTTCATTCGTTCGCTCACTGCCCCTTACACGATCGATTACGATAAGTTCCTGCAGCCTGTGATGACAATCCTGAACCGGTTGCAGATCCCTTGCGAACGTTCAGGTAAAAGCGACCTTACCGTTCATCAGCGTAAAATATCAGGCAACTCGCAGCATTTGTTCAGGAACAGGGTACTGCACCATGGAACGCTACTCTACTCCACTGACCTGCAGAACCTTCACCATGCGCTGGTGAACAACAGTTCCAGGTACACGGATAAATCCATTCGCTCCAATCCGGTTCCCGTTGCCAACATTAGCAAATTCCTGGTAGACCCGCCCTCTGTGGAAACATTCCAGCAACGGCTGGCAGAAGAGATCATCCGCAGCTTCTCCCCTATCCTCCGGGTCCCGTTACGTGCTTCCGATGAGAAAGCCATCCATGCCCTTTCAGCACAAAAATATCAGACATGGGAATGGAATTTCGGGTATTCGCCATCCTACCAGGTCAAGGTTGAATTTACAGCGCAGGGAAATCAAATTAAAGCAGTGATCCCGGTCCGAAACGGCATTGTACAAAAAATCCATATCTTTGAACCTGCCCCGGCAACCAGGTGGTCAGAACTTTTCAAACAGATGGAAGGGCTCAAACATGAGGAACAATCGATCCTGCAGTACCTTGATGCCCATCCGGAGCTGACATCAAACCTGGAAATGACACATCAGGATTTTGTGAAAGCATTGTTCTAAGGTATTTAAGATGAATGAACATTATCTCGTTTAAACAGTTTAACCATTTGACCATTTGACAATTTAACCATTTGACAATTTAAAAGATAATCCTATGACTTCTCCATCTCCTTCCCAGCGCATCTTTGATCGCCTCTGGCATGATTATACACTTTACAATCCAGAGGTCAAACGCATTTATGACTCCTTTACGGAAACAGGAGAAAAGGTGATCAACGACCACATTGCATTTCGTACCTTCAACGATCCGAGGGTGAATATTGATGTGCTCTCCCGACCCTTCATCCGGTCGGGATACGTTCTGAAAGGCACTTACACCTTTGAGAAGAAACACCTCTTTGCCAGGCACTTTGAAGATGAATCCAGTGTGGATGCGCCCCGCGTCTTCATCAGCGAACTGATCCTGGAAGAGTTCAGTGAATTCACGCAAAAAACGGCAAAACAGGTCATCGATCAAATACCCCGGGATTTGCTGACGTCGGATGAACTCATCTATTCCGGTAATGTATGGGGCAAACCCTCCTTTGAAATATATGAGAAGCTTCGTACTGAATCGGAATATGCAGCCTGGGTTTACGTATATGGATTCTGTGCCAACCATTTCACTGTCAGTGTCAATGGACTCAAAAATCTGAACACCCTCGAAAAGGTGAATGATTTCCTGAAAGCAAAGGGATTTCTTTTAAATACCGCAGAGGGCGAGATCAAGGGAACTCCTCAGGAGCTGCTGGAGCAGTCAAGCACCAGGGCTGGGATCATTGAGGTGGAATTTTCAGAGGGCAGGTTCAGCATACCCTCCTGTTATTATGAATTTGCCAGGAGGTACCCTGACAGGGACGGCAGGCTGTATTCTGGTTTCATTGCCAAATCGGCGGATAAGATTTTCGAGAGCACTGATTTTTACAGGAAGTAGTCCTTACCGGATATTCGGTTTTTCTTTAGGATCATCGTATTAAATCTTTCATGGCTCAGGAAGAACAGATAGTTACACTGACACAGCTCAAACAGTCGCTTGCAGGGGATCTTTTTGTGGAAGAAGCATACCGGCTGCTGTATTCGACGGATGCATCCGCTTACAGGCAAGTGCCGCTCGCCGTGGCCCGCCCAAAAAACAAGGATGATATCCGCCGGTTGATCCATTTTGCCAGAAAACACGGTACGTCACTGATACCCAGGACTGCAGGCACCTCCCTGGCCGGCCAGGTGGTCGGAGGGGGAATAGTCGTGGATGTTTCCCGCTACATGACCAGGATCCTGGAACTGAATACGGCTGAAAGATGGGTCCGCGTTGAACCAGGCGTAGTTCTCGACGAACTGAACAAATTCCTTGAACCGCACGGATTGTTTTTCGGTCCCGAAACCTCAACATCCAATCGTTGCATGATCGGCGGCATGGTGGGCAATAATGCCTGCGGAGCACATTCCCTGATCTATGGAAGCACAAGGGATCACACCCTGGAACTGCAAACACTGCTCAGCGACGGAAGTGAAGCTGCTTTCGGTCAGCTCAGTCCTGAAGCGTTCACGAATAAATGCAGTGGGGAAACGCTTGAAAACCGTATCTACCGGAATATCCGCGATATCCTTGAAAATCCGGATCATCAGAAAGAGATACGTGAACAATTTCCCGATCCTTCCATCAAACGCAGAAACACCGGCTATGCCATTGATCTTCTTCTGGAATCAGAGCCATTCACCAGGAACAGTCCTCCTTTCAATTTTTGCCGTTTACTGGCAGGCTCTGAAGGCACCCTGGCATTCATCACGGAGATCAAGCTCAACCTGGTTCCACTCCCTCCCAGGACCAAAGGCCTGCTTTGCGTTCACTTTCATTCACTGGAGGAGGCATTCCATGCCAACCTCATCGCCCTGGAGTATCATCCCGGTGCCATCGAACTGATCGATCACCATATACTGGATCAGACAAAACAGAACATAGAACAAAGGAAGAACCGGTTCTTTGTCGAGGGTGAACCGGCTGCTATCCTGATCATTGAGTTTGCCAGAGAAACCCGGGAAGAGATCATTTCCCTTGCCCGGGCCATTCAGGCTGAAATGCTGCAAAAAGGCTTTGGATATCACTTTCCGCTTCTTTTCGGAGGTGACATTGCGAAAGTTTGGGCACTCAGAAAGGCGGGCCTCGGATTACTGACCAATATTCCCGGTGATGCAAAACCTGTTTCGGTCGTCGAAGATACGGCCGTAAGACCCACCGATCTCCCTGATTATCTCAGTGAATTCCGGAAGCTGATGGACCGTCACGGGACAACGTGTGTTTACCATGCACATATAGCTACCGGAGAACTTCACCTGAGGCCTGTCCTGAATCTTAAAAAAGAGAAAGATGTCCGGCTTTTCCATGCGATTGCCCATGATACAGCACTGCTGGTCAAGCGGTTCAGAGGATCCCTGAGCGGCGAGCATGGGGATGGCAGGGTCAGGGGAGAATTCATACCCCTGATCATCGGTGAAAAGAATTATGAGCTGCTTCGTTCCATAAAAAAGACCTGGGATCCCGACGGGATCTTTAATCCGGGTAAGATTACAGACACTCCCTCCATGACGTCGGGATTGCGTTATAAGCCCGGGCAGGTCACAAGGGAATTCGACACGTTCTTCGACTTCTCAGCGACCATGGGTTTACTGCGCGCGGTAGAACAATGCAATGGATCGGGTGACTGCAGGAAGTCGGAACGAATCGGCGGTGTCATGTGTCCAAGCTATATGGCCACCTGCGATGAAAACACCACAACGCGGGCCCGGGCCAACATCCTCCGGGAATTCCTCACCCACTCGGCAAAAAAAAATCCTTTCGACCATAAAGAGATCCGGGATATCATGGATCTCTGTCTTTCCTGCAAGGGCTGCCAGTCAGAATGCCCTTCCAGCGTAGATATGTCAAAGTACAAAGCCGAGTTCCTTCAGCATTATTATGAGGCCAACGGTGTTCCGCTTAAAACTGCCATGATCGCCGCCATTAACAGGATCAACCGGATGGCATCATGGGTTCCATGGATTTACAACGCCGTAGTGAAAAACCTGTTCACCTCTTCGCTGTTAAAAAGGATGATGGGATTTGCACAGCAGCGATCTATTCCGTTGTTGCACAGTACAACCCTGACCCGCTGGTACAGGAAGCACCGCCAGCAGATCCAGATCGCTTCCCCTGCAAAGGGACAGGTTTATCTTTTTGCGGATGAATTCACGGAATACAACGACACGGAAACCGGCATCAAGGCCATCAAGCTGCTGAATTCTCTGGGATACAATGTTATGATACCTCCTCACACGGAAAGCGGGCGTGCGATGCTGTCGAAAGGACTGCTGCGAAAAGCACGGAAAATAGCGGAAAAGAATGTCTCCCTGCTGAAGGATAAAGTCAACTCAGAAGTTCCCCTTATTGGGATCGAGCCTTCCTGCATCCTGACCTTCAGGGATGAATATCCCAGGCTGGTAAGGGAATCCTTCAGGACAGACGCCCTGCATCTGGCGAAGAACACGATGCTTTTTGAGGAATTTATCCACCGGGAGATCCAAAAAGGTAACATTCCGCGGGAAGCATTTACCCTTGAGAAACGAAAGATCAGATTGCACGGGCACTGTCACCAGAAAGCGCTGGCTTCCACAGCAGCTACCAGAACGATGCTGTCGCTGCCCATCAACTATTCCGTTGAGGAGATTCCATCCGGATGTTGTGGCATGGCCGGTTCGTTTGGCTATGAAAAAGAGCATTACGAGCTGTCGATGCGTATAGGCGAGCTGGTACTTTTTCCCGCCATCAGGGCATCTGCGCCCGAGGAGCTGATCGTAGCCCCGGGTACCAGCTGCCGGCATCAGATCCTTGAAGGAACGGGAAGACGAGCCTACCACCCCATTGAAATCCTTTACGACGCCCTCAAATAAAGAGTCCCGCTTTGCGGGCGGGACTCTTGACTATTTAAAAGAAATTCTACTCTTCCTTTGGCTTTTCCTTCTTTACCTTTTCCTTCTTCTCGGTTTCTTCCAGGTTCGATTTAAGGGTAGCCAGCGCTTCGATATCTCCAAGGGTGGTTTTTTCAAGCGTGTCCTGCAGCTTCTTCACCACGCGCTTGGCAGACCTTACCTCAGATTTCACCTGATCCGACGCTTTCACCTTCTCTGCGGTCTGTGCTTCCTGGTAAACTTTCGCATGAGAGAGAATGATCTTCTTGTTCTCTTTTGAAAACTCGATGACCTTGAACTCCAGAGATTCATCCATTCGCAACCCGGTACCATCCTCCTTGGTGGAGTGCCGCATCGGGCAGAAACCTTCTACACCATAGGGCAGTGAAACCAGAAATCCCTTGTCAGAGGCGCTGATGATGGTTCCCTTATGAATACTGCCCACCTGGAAGACCGATTCAAACACATCCCATGGATTCTCTTCCAGCTGTTTATGGCCAAGACTCAGGCGGCGGTTATCCACATCCACATCCAGTACTACCACTTCAATCTCCTCTCCGATCTTGGTGAATTCAGCCGGATGTTTGATCTTCTTTGACCAGGAAAGATCCGAAATGTGGATCAATCCGTCGACGCCCTCTTCGAGCTCAACAAAAATCCCAAAATTGGTGAAATTCCTGACAATGGCCTTATGCTTCGAATTGACGGGGTATTTCTCCATGATGTTGGCCCAGGGATCCGGTATGAGTTGCTTGATCCCCAGCGACATCTTCCGCTCCTCCCTGTCCAGGGTAAGGATCACTGCTTCCACCTCATTTCCGACCTTCAGAAAATCATGCGCGGTGCGAAGATGCTGAGACCATGACATTTCTGAAACATGGATCAGGCCTTCAACACCTGGGGCAATCTCGACAAACGCACCGTAATCGGCAATGACCACGACCTTCCCCTTCACTTTATCGCCAATCTTCAGATTCTGATCAAGTGCATCCCAGGGATGTGGCGTAAGCTGCTTGAGCCCAAGGGCTATCCGTTTTTTATTTTCGTCAAAATCAAGAATGACCACCTTGATTTTCTGGTCGAGTTCCACGATCTCTTCCGGGTGGTTGATCCTGCCCCAGCTCAGATCGGTGATGTGGATGAGCCCGTCAACTCCGCCCAGGTCAATGAAAACACCGTAGGAAGTGATATTCTTTACCGTACCTTCCAAAATCTGCCCTTTCTCCAGTTTGGCGATGATTTCGGCCTTTTGCTGCTCAAGTTCGTCCTCGATCAGGGCTTTATGGGATACCACCACGTTCTTGTATTCCTGGTTGATCTTGACAACTTTGAATTCCATTGTTTTACCAACAAAAACATCATAATCACGGATGGGTTTGACATCGATCTGAGATCCGGGAAGGAAGGCTTCGATGCCAAAGACATCGACGATCAATCCGCCCTTGGTGCGGCATTTGACATATCCATTGATGATCTCTTCATTTTCATAGACTGAATTCACCCGTTCCCAGGAACGAAGAATGCGTGCCTTTTTATGTGACAGGATCAGCTGGCCATCAGGATCTTCCTGATTTTCAACATAAACTTCTATCTTCTCACCTATCTTCAGGTTCGGATTGTAGCGCAGTTCAGAGATCGGGATCACACCGTCCGATTTAAAGCCGATGTTCACCACGACTTCACGGTTATTCATAGCCACAACCTGTCCTTCGATCACTTCATGTTCAACGATCTGGTTAAGTGTATGATCGTACAGTTCTTCCAGTTTGTGCCGTTCATCCACAGAATAGTTTTCCTGCTTCTTCCCGGCCAGTGACCAGTCAAAATCTTCAGCTCTGTGCACCCGGTGAAAGGGCCTGGCAGCTGGCTTCTCCTCTGCTTTGGGCTGTTCAGTGCCGGTATCGGCGATGGGGACCAGTGGCGGCACAGGAATTTCCACGGGCTGTTCTTCCGGTTCCGGGACCGAACCCAGGGCAGGTTCTTCCGGCATCGTGATCTCAGGTTCTGTTCCCGATACTTCAGGAATTTCTTCAATGGCCTGAGTGCTCTCCTCAGCTTCATTTTCACCCGCCAGTTCCGGCTGATGGTCAAAAACCTCTGATTCTTCCTTCATCTCTGCTGATTCCTTATGAGCCTCACCTTCTGTCTTCTCCACCAGCTCACTTTGCAGTTCTTCCCGGATCTCCTCCGCATCAGGTTGTTCTAACTGGTCATTTTTAAAATCGTCTTCTTGCGTCATTATTGATTTCATTGTGTTCCTGGACGCCGGAACGGGTTAAACTTCCGTTAATTCTCAAACATCAGGCAACTGCCTGATACAAACGAAATCCCATCGTCCACGGATTTCGGGCTGCAAAAGTAGGAAAATAAATCGAGAAACGACAGCTGCAGATATTATTTATTCAACGCTTTACGGGATACCCTCTCTGTTTAGCCATATCCTCCAGACGTTTTTGAAATCCACTCTTTTTAACAGGTCTCTTTTTGTTCTCCTCGATTCGGGCATGGATCTTTTTTTCGTCAACAAGCCTGCGGAACAAATACATTTGCAGGAAGGTGAGCAGGTTGGCCAGTAAATAATAATAGCTCAGGGCCGAGGCATACGCGTTGAAGAACCCAAGGAACATGATGGGCATGATGTAGGATATCGTCTTCATGCCGGCGATCTGCTGCTGTCCGGTCGACATCATGTCGTTATTGATCTTTGTATAGACAATGGTGGAAATAGTCATCAGCAGGCAGAACAAGCTGACATGGTCTCCATAGAACGGTATCGTAAAGGGCAGGTTCAGGATAGAGTCATACGAGCTAAGATCATGCGCCCACAGGAAGGGTTGTTGCCGCAATTCGATGGATGAGGGAAAGAACCGGAACAAGGCGATAAGGATCGGAAACTGAAGCAGCATGGGCACGCATCCCGCCATAGGATTGACCCCTGCCCTTTTATACAGGTCCATGGTGGCCTGCTGCTTTTTCATGGCATCTTCCTTCTTGGGATACTTCTTATTGATCTCTTCCACATCCGGCCGGAGCACCCGCATTTTAGCGGTCGACATATACGTCTTGTAGGCGATGGGAAGCAGGACGATCTTCAGCAGGATGGTCAGCACAAGAATGATGATCCCGTAATTCCATCCAAATCCGCTTAAAAAGTTGAAAACGGGAATGACGGCAAAACGGTTGATCCATTGCATCAGGAAAAAACTCCAGCCCATGGGGATCTGCCTTTCCAGATCCAGCTTATAATCCCGGAGGATTGAATATTTAAGCGGACCATAGTATATCTTCATATCCATGGAAGTCCTTTCCTTGTCGGAAAAGGGAACCCCAAACCTGGATTCCATCGAACGCTCATAGCGTTCTCTGGGTTGTTTGTCGGTATAGGTATTGACAATTCCGCTCACAAAATTATCGTCGGATATGATGGTAGAACAGAAGAATCGCTGCTTGAAAGAGATCCACTGCAGTCGGGTGGGAACCTCCTCCTGGTCGTCTTTTGTCTCGGATAAATAATTGACTTCTCCGTCGGAATGCTTGTAATAAATAGTGGGGCCGTTGTAGCGGTCAATGCTCCTTTCCTGCTGCATGAGGTCAGCGTTCCAGGTGAGGTCGAGGTATTCTGTATTGGATGCCAGGACGCCTTTCAGTCCGGTGAAATGCACCGCAAAATCGACCATATAATCCTTACCGCTCAGCGTATAGACATATTCAACATAATTGGAAGGAGAGAATGACGACAACGAATCAGTTCCGTTGGTATAAAGCCTCATAGCGAATGTAAGGGATCCGGAACCTGACACAGACATCGTTTCGTTCCCGCTGGTTCCCGCATCGGACCAATATGGCTGGAAATAGAGTTCATCCGTATTGATGAGACGGTTGTTGGCGAAAAAGGTAAGTCCGAATGTCACCGAGGAACTATCATACAAAACAAGTGGAAGCGTGTCATAGGTCTTATAGTCTTTGAGTTCAGCGTAGACGACCTTTCCTCCTTTGCTTGAAATGCCCAGTCTGATGAGTTCATTCTCTATGAAATAAATCTTCTGTGTGCCGGTAGCGGCGGCAGAGAAGATACCAAGTGCATCGTGCAAAGCCGACTGTTCCAGGGCGGAAACGGCAGGTTGCCCGGCAGGCAGCGCGGTATCATTCACCTGCAGGGGAATGGCCGTTGATTTCCGCAAAGAATCTGCAAGGGCAAGGGAGTCAAGTCTGCTCTGCTGAACAATCATCAAGGAGTCCTGAATCCTCTGGCGCCGGGCAAGTTCTTCCTTGGATGGCCGTGTCAACAGACTGTAGCCGATCATGATCGCAAAGATCATAACCAGTCCGATGATGGTATTCCTGTTCATTCGTCTGTTTTAGTCCTGGATTTTAGTCCCGCAAAGATAATAGATATGCTCAACAAGCCATCTGTTCAGGGGAGTATTTTATATGGCTGAGGATGATCCCCTCGATTTTTTAGCTGCGCCTACAAAGCCAACAAACAACGGGTGCGGGCAGGCAACCGTACTCTTGTATTCAGGATGGAACTGGATGCCGATGAACCAGGGGTGCCCCTGTAATTCCATGATTTCCACAAGATTATCTTTCATATTGATACCTGAGGCCATCAGACCCTTTGCTTCAAAGTCCTGAAGGTACTTGTTGTTGAATTCGTAGCGGTGCCGGTGCCTCTCGGTGATCTGAACTTTTCCGTAAATGGAATGGGTCAGGGTCTCTTTCACGATCTGGCACGGGTAGGATCCCAATCGCATGGTGCCTCCCATACCTGAGATCTTCTTCTGCGCTTCCATAATGTCGATCACAGGATAGGGAGTTCGCTTATCCATTTCCGTGCTGTGCGCATTGACCATCTTCAGCACATTCCGGGCAAATTCAATGACTGCACACTGCATACCCAGGCAAATCCCCAGGAAAGGTATATTCCGTTCACGGGCGTACTGTATGGCAATTATTTTTCCTTCAATGCCCCTGGATTCAAAACCGGGAGCGACAAGTATCCCGTCAAGGTTCTGCAGCCTGGAGCCGACAGTGCTTTCATCGATACTCTCAGAATGGATCCGTACGATATTCACCTTGCAGTCGTTGGCGGCTCCAGCGTGGATAAAGGACTCGACAATGGATTTATAGGCATCCCTCAGTTCAATATATTTTCCCACCAGTCCTATGCTGACCTCGGAGGCCGGATGTTTCAGCTTGTAAAGGAACTCCTCCCACCTTTTCAGATCAGGTTCCCGTTCAGCAGGAATAGAGACTTTTTTTAAAACCTCCAGATCCAGCTTTTCATCCCGCATTAAAAGAGGAACCTCATAGATTGTTTCGGCATCGATGGACTCGATAACAGAGGACGGAGAGACGTTGCAAAAAAGGGAGATCTTTTCACGAAGGGATTGTGAAAGATGCCTTTCTGTTCTGCAAACAATAATATCGGGCTGCACTCCGGATTCAAGCAAGGTCTTGACAGAGTGCTGCGTGGGCTTTGTTTTCAGTTCACCAGCTGCAGCAAGGAATGGCACAAGGGTCAGATGGATGACCAGGCAGCTTGCACCCAGCTCCCATTTCATCTGCCTGACCGCTTCAATATAAGGCAGTGATTCAATGTCGCCCACGGTACCGCCTATCTCGGTGATCACAAAATCAAATTGACCGGTGTTCCCCAGCAGTTTGATCCGGTACTTGATCTCATCGGTGATATGTGGGATCACCTGGACGGTCTGTCCGAGATAATCCCCTCTGCGTTCCTTTTCGATCACCGACTGATAGATCCGGCCTGTGGTAATGTTGTTAGCCTGTGAAGTGGGAACATTCAGAAAGCGCTCATAGTGTCCAAGGTCCAGGTCTGTCTCGGCTCCGTCCTCCGTCACATAACATTCACCGTGTTCATAGGGATTGAGGGTACCCGGGTCCACATTGATATAGGGATCAAGCTTTTGTATAGTTACCGAAAAGCCCCTTGCTTGCAGTAGCTTGGCGAGGGATGCGGAAATGATCCCCTTTCCCAGGGAAGAGCTCACCCCACCGGTTACAAAAATATATTTCGCTTTTAACATATTCATTGCTGGAATTACTGATAACGGTACCGTTCCACCTTAGCCAGGTACTTGGCCAGACGGACTACCTGAACAGAGTACCCATATTCATTGTCATACCACACATAAATAACGATGCTTCTGCCATCGGAAGAAACCTTTGTTGAAACACTGTCAAAAATACAGGTGGCAGGATCGCCGATATAATCGGATGATACCGATTCGGGAGAGGCTGAATACCGGATCTGTTCAACCAGTTCGCCGTGCAGTGCAGCGTTCTTCATGATCACATTGACCTCCTCCACGGAGGTGGGTTTTTTCACGCATAGATGCAGGATAGCCAGCGACACATCCGGCAGAGGGATCCGCACTGCATTAGCAGTCAGTTTACCCTTCAGGCCAGGAATGATCTTGGCGGCCGCCGTGTTGGCGCCCGTATCCGTGATGACCATATTGACCGGTGCAGCGCGTCCGCGCCGATTTTTCTTGTGAATGTTGTCAAGCAGGTTCTGGTCGTTCGTATAGGAGTGGATGGTCTCAATATGTCCCTTCTCGATACCAAGGGTTTCGTCGATCACGCGCAGTGGAGGCAGGATGGCATTGGTGGTGCAGGATGCGGCAGAAAAGATCGTTTCATTGTCAATGTCAGTTGTCTGGTGATTGACACCGTACACGATATTGGGGATATCTCCTTTTCCCGGAGCGGTGAGAAGGACCTTGCTGATACCCTTTGCTTTCAGGTGCCTGCCAAGCCCTTCCCTGTCCCTAACAACTCCCGTATTGTCGATCAGGACGGCATCATTGATGCCATATTGAGTATAATCAATGCTTTCGGGATTACCCGTGGATAAAAATTGTACAATGTGCCCGTTGGCATACATGGTCCGTGCATCGAGATCTTCTACGGCGATACCCTGGAACGGACCATGAACCGAGTCATGACGAAAAAGATGGGCACGTTTGAACAGATCCTCCGGCTGATTACTGCGGGTGACAACTGCCCGCAGCCGCAACTGGGATCCATTACCCATCTGGATCATTTCTCTGGCCACCAGCCTCCCGATTCTCCCGAATCCGTACAGTACAGCATCCCTTGGTTTGGTAAAAGTCGGATCCCTGTCAATGAACGACTTTAATTTATCCTGAAGGAATGCTTTGGGCCCGGCATACTTCTGCCGGTCATTGGTCCACTCAAAATTCAACCGGCCAATGTCAATGCGTGCTGGTGGTATTTCCATCTCAGCCATCGCCCTGGCCAGCACCAGTGAATCCTGTATCCGGAGTACCTTGCCGATGGTATGAACGGCGTAGGAATGCAAAAACAGGATCACGCTGGCACTCCGGTCATAGAGCTGATTGCGGAAGAGAATCAGTTCAATGGACTTTTCATAAAACAGCTTTACCAGAATATCCACAAATTCATACCCCAGCATCTCATCCGATATCCATTTTGATAATTCGTCCTCAAAATGAGAATTCGAGGATGGCATATTTTTCGGGTTGTGATTGTTCATAAAATGAAGTTTGATTATCCGGAATTGAACGGATAAATATAAAACAAAAGGGAAAGGCACCAAAATAATCTGATACTTAGCCCTTTTATATTATGAACAATTTTTTAACAGCCCGGTGGATGATTACTGTCCCAGGTAGGCTTTCAGCAACCTGCTGCGCGAATGATGCTTGAGCCTACGGATCGCTTTTTCCTTGATCTGGCGCACCCGTTCCCTGGTCAGATCGAACCTGGCTCCGATCTCTTCAAGGGTCAGACCGTGAGGCATACCGAGACCGTAATAAAGACTCACCACATCCCTTTCCTTTTCGGATAACGTGGCAAGGGAACGTTCGATCTCCTTCATGAGGGATTCGCGCATAAGACCTGCATCCGTGTTCGGCGCTTCTTCGTGAACGTATACATCAAGAAATTTGATCTCATCATCCTGAGCAAGGGGCGCGTCCATGGAAACCGTGCGTGTTCCGATCCGCATGGCAGCATCGATCTTATATTCAGGTATTTCAAGGGATTCAGCGATTTCATCAGCACTGGGAGTACGTTCAAATTTTTGTTCCAGCTTGGAAGATTCCTTCTTGATCTTATTCAATGATCCCACCTGATTGAGCGGCAGACGGACGATGCGTGATTGCTCTGCAAGAGCTTGCAAAATGGACTGTCGGATCCACCAGACCGCGTAGGAAATGAATTTGAAGCCCCGGGTTTCGTCAAATCTCCTGGCTGCCTTGATCAGCCCAAGGTTCCCTTCATTGATAAGATCCGGCAGACTCAACCCCTGATTCTGATATTGCTTGGCAACAGATACGACAAAACGCAGGTTTGCCCTGGTCAGTTTCTCAAGGGCCTTCTGATCCCCATTCTTAATCCGGCGGGCTAATTCAACCTCCTCCTCTGCCGTGACCATTTCCTCTTTACCGATATCCTGAAGATACTTATCAAGAGAAGCTGTTTCCCGGTTTGTAATGGATCTGGATATTTTTAATTGTCTCATGGACAGCCTCTGCTCTCTTTTCTATTTGATTTATTTTTAAACGGCTCTCGCAATTTACAAAAATTATTCCATATTTGCAAATTTTCAAAACTATTTAACAAATTATTCCTGTCCAAAATCATCACCAGCCCACACCATAATAAGCCCGGAGCCCATTTGGATAGACACCCTCGATCAGAATTCCGTTGGAAGCATCGTCCAGCGCGTTCTGTAAATCGGTGGAAGAATGGATAGGCTGTTTATCGATCCTGAGAATAATGAATCCTTCCCTTACCCCTGCTTCACTGAGTTTTCCATTCTGCAGCTTTGTGACCTGCATGCCGTAGGAGAGTCCGAGGCGTTCTTTATCCGTATTTTTTACGGGTTCCAGGGTGGCACCAAGCAGGATATCCGCATCAGCCTCTGATTGTTTCTGTACAATATCCAATGTTCCGGCCTTGTTCTTCAGCGTAAGCCTGAAGGATTTCTCCTGGTTCTTACGGTTGACTACCAGATCTACCTGTTCTCCCGGCCGTTTCTGTCCCACCTGTTCGAGCAGTTCGGAAGTGCTGTTCACTGCCTTGTCATCTATTCGAACGATGACATCGCCGGTTTCAACTCCGGCTGCTCGGGCAGAGCCATTATCGGAAACACCGGCCACATAAACTCCTTTGATCTCTTTCATTCCAAGATCGGAAGCCAGTTCACTGTCCATATCCCGGATGGATACACCCAGCAGTGCACGCTGAACCTGGCCATATTCCTTCAGATCCATGACCACTTTTTTGACCAGGTTGGCAGGAATGGCAAATGAATACCCTGAATAATATCCTGTTCCCGATGCAATGGCAGCATTGATCCCCACCAGTTCACCCCTGGTATTGACAAGCGCGCCACCGCTGTTACCCCGGTTCACGGCTGCATCCGTCTGGATGAAGGATTCAATCGCCGAAGTCCCGTCAGGCGTCTGCAAAATATTGATATTACGTGCTTTGGCACTGACTATACCAGCCGTTACCGTAGATGTCAGATTGAACGGATTACCAACAGCCAGCACCCATTCACCGATCCTCAGCTCATCAGAATCACCAAAGCCAATAGATGGCAGCCCGCTCTCATTGATCCGGATTAAAGCCAGGTCAGTCGAAGGATCGGTACCAATAATGGTGGCATCATAGGTACGTTTGTCATTCAGTACGACCTGAATTTTATCTGCCCCTTCCACAACATGGTTATTGGTGACGATATAACCATCCTCAGCGATGATCACGCCTGAACCCGATCCCATATAAGACGGGCCACTGTCACGGTTGTCAGGCTCACCAAAGAAATCACGCCAGTCGAAGAAATAATCGTACATGCTTGTCTGGCGCTGATACTGTGTCATGATATGAACCACAGTATTGATCGATCTGCCTGCCGCCTCTGTAAAATCAGGAAGTACCTGAGGTGCATACACCTTCACATCGGATGTGAGCGAAACAGGGATCTTTTCCAGCGAACTGGAAGGCGGGATTTCCCTGTCCTTATGTTTACCCTGAAAGCCAACGATTGCCCATGTCAGCGCAGCCCCAAGAATGGCTGCCAGTACCAGGCCTAAAAACTTCTTCATAGATTCCTCCGGTTTTTTAAATGTTAGTGAATGGGGTTCCGCTGATCAAGAACTATACCTGTTATGTTCATTTGTCAGCTCATCCAATGCTGCTCAAAGATACAAACCATGAACGCAGGGCATTTTCCTCCATTATATCGGGATTGTTAAAATATGTTAATCCGGCGATAAAATGTCGGTCTTGTTCATCTAATCAAACATCTCCAGTGCTAACCAGATACACCATTTTGTATTTTTGTACGTTAAACAACATACGTCACACGTTTGTTCAAACTATGACAATAGTGATAATCAATAAAATATGGGGATACCATTTCTGAAATACCAGGGAACTGGCAATGATTTCATCTTCATTGACAATCGCCGGAGCATTTTTCCTTTGACGGGTCATCTTGTCAGGTCACTCTGTGACAGAAAATTCGGTATCGGTGCAGATGGGCTGATCCTTATGAATCATGCGGAAAACTATGATTTCAGCATGATTTATTACAACTCCGACGGGAAGGAATCGACCATGTGCGGAAATGGAGGCCGGTGCATTGCCGCTTTTGCCAGGAAAACAGGATTTACGGCGAGATCCTTCCACTTTCTTGCAATGGATGGGGAGCACCAGGCCATCGTTTTAAAAGAGGAAGAGAACACGTGTATCGTCAGACTGAAAATGAAAGATGTGACGATTCCTGAGCCATGGGCAGAAGAAACGGTCATCGATACCGGTTCCCCTCACGTGGTGATCCCTGCAGAAAACATTCACTCACTGGACATTAAAAAAATGGGTAAGGAAGTCCGCTACAGCGTTCCTTTCAAAGAACCTGGAGTTAATGTGAATTTTGTGGAGACATGTGGCAGTAAGAATTTTATACGTACTTATGAAAGAGGGGTGGAAGATGAGACATTATCGTGCGGGACAGGCACAGTCGCATCAGCCCTGTTCATGGCGCTGGCTCATCCGGAGATCAGGGATCATATCGCTTTTCAGACCTGCGGAGGCGAACTGGCAGTACATTTTAAAAGATCAGGCAACAGCTTCCATGACATATGGCTGGAAGGACCTGCAACTTTTGTATTCAAGGGTGAATTCGAAATTTAAAGCAAATCCTGTATGATCGGTAAAAACGTAATCTTACGTGCTCCTGAACCTTCTGATATTGAGTTTCTCTATGAATGGGAAAACGACCGGTCGGTCTGGCGGGCTAGCAACACCAATGCGCCTTATTCGCGGTTTGCCATTGAGCAGTATGTAATGAATGCACAACTGGATATATATTCCACCCGCCAGTTGCGCTTCATGATCGATAAACTGGATCCCTCGGATCAGAATATCACCGTTGGGACAATCGACCTGTATGACTTTGAGCCAGCTCACCGGAGGGCCGGGGTGGGTGTGCTCATCATCAGGGAGGAACGGGGTAAGGGATATGCCTCCGAGGCGCTGGAACTCCTGACCGATTATGCGTTCAATACATTGAACCTGCACCAGCTCTTTAACCACATCTCATCTTCCAACGTTGTCAGTCTGAACCTGTTTGCCAGGCATGACTTTGAGATCATCGGACTAAAAAAAGAATGGCTACTGATCGATAACAAATGGGTGGATGAATACATCCTGCAACGAATCAATACACATGAAAGCGCTTAAAACCAGGCTGATAAAAATCCTTTTATTTATTTTTCTTGGCCTGGTCACTGTTTTTACCTTCGTTGTCCTGATGGTTTATCAGATCTGGTTCAAACCCAATGTCATCGTACACGGTCAGCCCGAAACATCTCTATACATACGGACGAACGCCACCTTTGACCAGGTAAAGGACAGCCTCTATTCGCATGGATTCATCCTTCATCACCGTACCTTTGAATGGCTTGCAGGGAAAAAGCAGTACCCTCAGCAGGTCGAACCAGGCCGGTACATTCTGCGAAGCGGCATGAACAACAATGACCTGATCAACATGCTGAGGGCAGGGCTACAAACACCTGTCCAGGTAATAGTGAACAACATCCGTCTGAAAAAAGATCTGGCAGGTAAAGTATCCCGGCAGCTTGAAACTGATTCCCTCACCCTCCTGCAACTGCTGTCGGACTCTGTATATCTGTCGGAATATGGATTGGATACTGAGACCAGCCTGACGATGTTCATCCCGAATACCTATGAATTCTACTGGAATACCGACGCAAAGGATTTTTTTGAGCGGATGAATAAGGAGTACGGTAAATTCTGGGATATGGAGAGGGAGAAAAAAAGGATCCGTACGGGGATGACACGGCAGCAGGTGAGTATACTGGCCTCCATCATCGAGAAGGAAACACTGAAAAACGATGAAAAGGCAAGAATGGCAGGGGTTTACATGAACCGTTTAAGAGATGCGTGGAAGCTGCAGGCCGATCCGACCGTCGTTTTTGTGGTTGGGGATTTCAAGATGACACGTGTACTGACCCGTCATACACGCATTGATTCACCGTATAACACATACCTGTATGAGGGTCTTCCTCCCGGTCCAATCTGCGTTCCTTCCATCGCTTCGATAGACGCAGTGCTGAATTATGAAGAGCATGATTACTATTATTTCTGCGCCCGTGAAGATTTTTCAGGTTATCATAACTATGCGCGGACCTATAATCAGCACCTTGTCAATGCGGGCAAGTACCAGCGTGCCTATCAGCAAAGGAAACGGGCTGAGGGTAAGTCAACTGGCAGTTAACAGTTAGCGGTATTTCCTATACATTAAACCGGATGTGAATGATATCTCCTTCCTGGACGATATAGCTTTTCCCCTCCACATAGAACTTGCCGGCTTCCTTGCATGCATGTTCTGATCCATACCGTATAAAGTCGTCGTATTTCATAACTTCTGCACGGATAAAGCCGCGTTCCAGGTCGCTATGGATCACTCCGGAAGCCTGAGGAGCCGTCATCCCCCTGTGTATGGTCCATGCCCTGACCTCTTTGGGTCCTGCCGTAAAAAACGACTCAAGGTTCAGGAGTTTATATGCGGACCGGATCAGTTTGTTCACACCTGGTTCTTTCAGGCCAGCATCGGCAAGAAATGCCATTCTGTCATCCTGATTGTCCAGTTCGGCAATCTCGGCCTCCAGTTTGCCAGCTATGATGATCACTTCCGTATCCTCGTGTTTCACAGCTTCTTTTACCCTGTCGACATATGCATTTCCACCGACAGCTGATGCGTCGTCCACGTTGCAGACATACAGCACCGGTATGTCAGTGAGCAAAAAAAGATCGGTCAGGTACTTTCGTTCCTCATCGGTCAGCTTAAGATTCCGGATAGAATTAAAATTATCCAGGTTCTCCTTGATGTGCTGCAGCACCTCCAGGCCTCTCCTCGCATCCTTCTCACCGATCTTTGTCAGTTTCTCATATTTCTGGATTTTGCGCTCGATCATTTCAAGATCCTTAACCTGCAGTTCCAGCTCCAGGATTTCAATATCCCTGACTGGATCCACCGATCCCTCAATATGAGGCAGCATCTCATCATCAAAGCAGCGCAACACATGGATCAGGGCATCAGTTTTCTGTATGTCGGCCAGAAACTTATTGCCGATCCCCTCCCCGTGACTGGATCCTTTTGCCAGACCAGGAATATCCACGATCTCGACAGTGGCCGGAATGATCTTCTGGGACTTGATCAGTGCATCCAGCCTGTAAAGCCGGTCATCAGGCACAGGGATGATCCCGATATTGGATTTTGAAGAAGTGAACGCCGCTCTGGAAGCCTCTGCCTTGGAAGAAGACATGCAGTTGAAGATGGTCGTTTTGCCGGAGTTGGTCAAACCCACGATTCCGCATTTGAGTGACATACGAATGAAGTTTGGGATGAAAAAACAAATATACGGCAGATTCCCTGAATTTTTAAATGAATTTTACCTGAATCCAAATATCGGTGTTTCTGCCTTTATCATCCAGACAGGAGATTTTCACTTCTCCCTGCGGTGGTTCAAAAAAAAGTGCTTCATGAATGCCCGTTGCTGCAAGAAATTTATTATTGACATACCAGAAAACTCTCCCCACATCATTTTCAGCCTGACAGGCAAGCTTGAGCTTCTGATGCTCGTTACGGAAGAGTATGTATTCTGCATTATCGGTAAGGGAGGTGATATGCGGGGCATTCTCATAGAATATCCGTTCACAGGAAGGATTATGGGGGGGGATTGTTTCATACGGTATCTTCTGATCATTCATATAGGCAATGACCTCCGGCGGATAGTTCGGATACAGCTTTTTCTTATAACCGCTTTCCGGAAGGCATGACCTGCAAAAGGAAACAGAGCTGTCAGCGCTAACGAACACCGGGCGCAGGTGCTGGCAGGCGGATGACGGTGAAATCTTCGGGAGATACTCGTCTTCGATGATATCCGTACAAAATCCTGAAGGGGGCAGTCCAGACCGGGCGCATACCCTTCTTGTACTGATATCCTGTGGAACGGGAAACCATGTACGTTCATTCCCTTTATTCAGAATCCGGAAGATCCTGAAAAGAAGCGGAGCAGCATAGTCGCTCCCGTTCAGTTCCGGCACCCCTGTGCCGTCAAAATTCCCCACCCAGACTCCCACCGTAAAATAAGGATCATAACCAATGCTCCATGCATCCCTTCTTCCGTAAGATGTTCCGGTTTTCCATGCCAGTCTGGGAAGGTCAATGATCTGTTCGGCTTTGACAGGAAAATCGGGTCTTTTCAGGGATGTCATCATTTCTGTCACCAGGTATGCCGCCGGGGCGCTAATCAACGAATCATAGGGACGCGACGGTTGTCCTTCATAATATTGCGCAGGGAAGTAAACCCCCTGCCTGGCAAATGCCATGAACAGGCTGGACAATTCTTCCAGGGTCACGCCACATCCACCCAGGATCAGCGACAATCCCAGCTCCTTTTTTTTTGTGCTGATGGTTTTAAAATTTGCACGCACCAGCATCTGAATGAAAAGATCCTTGCCCAGGTCATCCATGAGCTTCACTGCCGGTACGTTCAGCGAGAGGGCAAGCGCATTCCGGGCGGATATCAATCCACGGTATCCGCCATCGTAATTCTCGGGTTCGTATCCGCCAAAATTGCCCGGCACGTCAGAAAGAACGGCAGCGGGCGTAATGAGTCCTTTATCCATAGCCAGCGCGTACAGATAGGGCTTGAGGGTGCTGCCCGGTGACCGTACCGATCTGACACCGTCAACCTGGCCGTAGGATCCGTCATCATTGAAATCAGACGATCCCAGGTAGCTGACGACTCCGCCTGTACGGTTGTCAATGACGATCACAGAAGCGTTGCGGACTCCTTTTCCTCGAATGGTTTTAACATGGTTCCAGGTAATGGTTTCAATTCGGCTCTGCAGTTCGGTATCGATATATGTTTTTATTACGGCCTGCTCCGGATGTTCATTGTGAAGCCGGCAGGCCAGGTGAGGTATCCTTCTTGGCAGCATGTTCCTTTCGAGGCCCAGCGGTTCTTCCTTCGCATCCCTGATCAGCCGTTCATCGAACAAGCCCTTCCTGTCGAAAAGCTCCAGCCAGTGATTCCTGGCAACCAGAAGCTCCTCATCACCTGAAGCATAGAGATAGGCTGCCGGATTGTTTGGTATGATGCTCAGGGTCACGATCTGAGCAAGGCTGAGCGCCTGGGGAAGCTGATCATAGTAGATCAGGGAAGCAGTTTTGACCCCTTCAATATTTCCGCCATAGGGCAGACGGTTCAGGTACATCTGCAGGATCTCATTCTTGCTGAAGTGCCATTCCAGCTGGACAGCCCTGAACATCTCTTTCAGCTTGCTGGGATAGGTCCTGGGTTTTAGATCGGTAAGCCTTGCCAGCTGCATGGTAACGGTGGAAGCACCCGATATCCTTTCTCCCGAAACCGCATTCTGGATCATGGCCCTGATAATGGCTACCGGATTGATGCCGAAATGAAAATAAAAATACTTATCCTCTTTCTGAAGGATGGTCCTTTTCAGTTCGGGACTGATATCTCCCAGTTCTGCCCTGATCCTCCATTTGTCCTGTCTGTTCAGAAAAGCATGAAGAATCGTCCCGTCATGTGCTGTAATGATCTGGGAATCATCAGAGGGGGGAGAAAACGGCAACAGATGATCCAACAGTAAAAAAACAAGGACAGCAAGAATAACAGAACCTGCCGACCATCTTATCGTTCTCTTTATCAATCCCTTGTTATAACGGACCGGATCCACAGGTGGATAGTTATCAGGGTATGACCGATATCCTGCCATTTCCTTTGCGGGTTATCCTGCCAATGGCGGATGAATAGAGAAGTCCTTCGGAATGCAGATCATGAAGAAGATCTTCGGCATTGGCTTCAGGCACTGAGATCAACAGTCCGCCCGAAGTCTGTGCATCGCAGAGCACCAGCCTGGTCTCTCTTCCGATGGACGGATCCCAGTCCGTTACAGGGCCGACATAATCCAGGTTGGACAAGGTACCTCCCGGGATCATGTTGGCACGGACCATGGCCCAGGTCTCTTCTACAACCGGCACCGAGGATGCAATGATCTCGGCATCATTGCCGCTGCCTTCCGTCATTTCCCTGAGATGCCCCAGGAGCCCGAATCCCGTGATATCCGTACAGGCATTCACAGGATAGTTCATCATTACCCTGTAAGCCTTTAGATTAAGCTCACTCATCAGGTCGATGATCTTTTTTGCGACTTCTACGGATGCCATCTCACGTTTAAGTGCAGTAGCAAGGATTCCCGTACCGATCGGTTTGGTCAGGATCAGACGATCTCCTTCACAGGCTCTGGCATTGGTCAGTATACGGCTGGGATGCACAAAACCGGTGACCGCCATGCCAAATTTCGGTTCGGTATCTTCCACCGAATGACCTCCAAGAATGCTTACTCCTGCTTCGGTGGCCTTATCCTGAGCTCCCTTCAGGATTTGGCCCAGAACCTCAAGAGGCAGCCTGTTGCTGGGGAATCCCACCACATTCAGGGCAAACCTTGGTTCGGCCCCCATGGCATACACATCACTCAGTGCATTGGCTGCAGCAATGGCACCGAAACTATAGGGATCATCCACGACAGGAGTGAAAAAATCAATGGTCTGAACAATGGCGATTTCATCAGTGATCCTGTAAACAGCTGCATCATCATGTGTCCGGGTATCTACCATCACGTTCTTATCAAGCGGTACAGGTAAGGATTGCAATACTTCCTCAAGTTGCTGCGGTCTTAATTTGCAGGCGCAACCCATACCATGTGTATATCGTGTAAGTTTTATGCCTTCTGAAGGTACATAATCAACAGCATTTTCTTCATGAGAGGAGGTCAATAGACGGATTTGCTCCGCAATAAGCCGGATAGCCGTGTCGATTTCTTCTTCGGTGGTATGCTTTCCCACTGAAAGCCGAAGCGTACCCAGCATATATTCATTGGGTACGTGCATCGCACTGAGGACGTGCGACACAGGTTCCTTGCCAACGTGGCATGCAGCACCGGCAGAAGCAGCTACTTCAGTCAGATTGCTTAAAAGAGTATTTATATCAATACCCGGGAATCCCACACTGAGCGTATTCGGCAGACAGCGTGAAGAATGACCATTCAGCCTCACGTCGGGCAGTTGATCCATCAAACCATTAAAAAGCCGGTTGCGCATTCTTTGAAGATGGGCAGTGATTTTTTCTCGGTCACGTTCAGCAATCTCACAGGCTTTTCCCAAACCGACAATTTCAAGCAGATTTTCTGTGCCTGCACGGCGATTCTGCTCATGATCCGCACCATGGATAAGCTTGTCACACGGTACCCCCGAACGGATATAGAGTGCACCGATCCCCTTTGGTGCATAGAACTTATGGCCTGCTATGCTCAGCAGGTCCACGCCAAGTTCATCGACCCGTACCGGGATCTTGCCAACGGATTGTGCGGCATCGGTATGAAAAACTACTCCAAAGGATTTACAGACTTCTGCCAGATCATGGATCGGCTGAAGGGTACCCACCTCGTTATTGGCATGCATGACCGAAACCAGGATGGTCTGCGGGGTAATGGATCTTCTCAGGTCGTCAGGATCAACCATACCCGAGCCATCAACAGGAAGATAGGTGATGCTGAATCCATTTCCGGAGAGATAGCGGCATACTTCCAGGACAGCAGGGTGCTCAATGGCACTGGTGATAATATGGTTACCCCTTTGCTGCCGTGCACTTGCAACCCCCTTTATGGCCATGTTGTTCGACTCGGTACCGCCACTGGTGAAGATGATCTCTTCCGGCTTGCACCCAATCAGTGAAGCCACCTGCTTCCTGGCCGTTTCCACAGCTCTTCTTGCTTCGATCCCGAAGCGGTGCATACTGGAGGGATTGCCGAACTTTTCATCCAGAAAGGGCCGCATGGCAGCCGCCACTTCTCTGTCGATGGGGGTTGTTGCATTATAATCAAGATAGACCGGATATTCCATTTTCTTTGGTTACGTGTTATAAATAAATGCTATTCAAGACAGTATGTGCATTTTTTTCCGGATCGTCACACGACAGGTGAAGGTGTGTCCCTGAAACTTGCCCAGTTCTTTTCTGTATACTCAGATCATAGGCTTTATCATAATATTCCAGCAGCATCGATGATGCGGCTTCGAACTCTCCAATGCGGATGGCGTTGGCTGCCTTTCTGGCCGTGTCGGTGCCCAGCCTCTTTTCGATCCTCATCAGGCATGACACAAGTTCTTCGGCAGGATAGGATGAATATTCTCTTACCAGTCGAGCCACCCGCAGCCCGATATCCATTTCGACCTCAATAAGCTGGCTGGTCATCATCTGATCGAAAAGTGGCTGAGGTATGCTGACCTTTCCGACAGAAAGGCTCTCATCCTCAATCCATACAGGCTTGGCTGGATCCAGCGCCTGCCATTGCTGATAGAGGTCATTTTCGTACTGTTCATTCGTGGGCTGCGACTGCATACCCAGGCCTCCGAAAACCGATCCCCTGTGATGTGCGATCTGTTCCAGGTCGATCACCTGATGACCCATCCGGCCAATAGCCTGAAGAATCTCCGTTTTTCCGGATCCGGTCCTTCCAGCCAGTACGATGAGCCTGAATGGGGTACTGAATTCCTGACGGATGTAATGCCGGTAGGCTTTATATCCTCCCTGCAGTGTGTACACATCCATACCTGCCAAATCCAGCAGCCAGGCCATGCTGGAACTTCTCAGTCCTCCGCGCCAGCAATGTAACAGGATTGGCCCTCCCCCTGAAAGATCGCTGGCAGTCCTGAGCCAGCCTGAGAGTTTTGGCCCAACCAGTTCCAGACCCAGCTGTACAGAAGCAAACCTGCCCGACTTCACATACTTTGTTCCAACGAGCGCTCTTTCTTCATCCTCTAAAAGCGGTAGATGATGCGCTCCGGGGATATGACCCTTTTGATATTCCTGCGGTGACCTGACATCCACCACGGGATATATGTTCCACAGACGGGAAAATTCGCGAATATCAATGTACTTTATCATTCCGGAAATGCCAGCCAAATGTAAATCAATTCACTTTCACCAGGTTCACTTCGTCGTCAAGATAAATAAGATATTGTTCGATATGCTCATAACCCATATCGTGTAACAGCCGTCCATAAATTTGCAGCTGACGGTGATGCTCCGGAGATGGAGATCCGGTCTTGTAGTCCATCACGACCGCTCTGTCACCCATCAGTACCATGCGATCCGGCCGGTAGGATTGCCCGGAAGGAAGCAGTATCTCGGATTCGGTTTTGACTGTCAATGCTTCATCAAAATAAGGCTTGAGTAAGGGATGATGGATGATATTACTGATCACCCGATCCAGGTCTTTTTTTTGTTCCTGTGTGACCTTGCCCGATAGGTACATTTCGGTGGTGACCAAGGGTATATCGTTGAGGGTTATGATGTTTGAAAGTGCCAGATGAACCAGGTTGCCCCATTCCCTGTTCCTGTCACCATGTTCAGTATCCCATTGCTCTGGGGCCCTGAACCTGAGCCGGGCTATCTGCCTCCAGTCACCCAGCGACTTCTTCCAGCCTTTGTCTGCCTGTTCATCCTTCTCCCGTAAAAATTGTCCTTCAGGTGAACCAGGCATCTTTTTCCCGGCTTCATACACCAGCTCTTCACCTGTGAGAAGGCCACCGGACACCAGGTACTGATAAAAGAAAGCCGGGATGGAAGCAGACTGATCAGTCGTTTTCCCAGGCTTGCGGGTAATAACGTAGAGTCTCTCCGAAGCCCGGGTCAGGACAACATAAAGAATATTGACCATATCGAGAAACGACTTGCTGTTCTCCTCATCATAAAGATCCTGATAACCGGACTCAGCCAGTTTCTGTGACATTTTCAGCACTGCTGTCCTCAGTTCACTGATCTCAGGATCATGGATGTCCACCCATACATAACGTTTGGTCATCCTGAGTGACTCTCCGGCAAAAGGATAAATGACCACCGGGAACTGCAGTCCCTTTGCCTTGTGAATGGTCATGATCTGAACACCATTGGAGCCCGCTGGAGCTATGATCGAGAGTGTTTTCTTTTTGTCTTCCCACCATTCAAGGAATTCCTCCAGGTCATTGCCAGTTTTGCAGGTAAAATCCAAGACTGCATCCAAAAAAAATTGAATAAAAGTAGTCCCCCTGTCCGACAGTGAAAAGATACGAATGAGATTCTCAAGGAGTTCATAGATGGGTAAGCGGATCAGCGCATCCGGATCGAAGTCAAACCGGTTCTGCCGAAGCATGTCGAAAAAATCAAACGGATTATATTCTTTTCTTTTGGCATTTCTTACCAGGCTTGAAATCCATTCTTCTTCGGTAATCTTACCGGTTTGAACGAGATACCGGACGACCGCAAGTTCGAGCACCGGATCCGGATCGCAGAGGTAGGTCAGAAGGGAAGTGAGGAATACGATCTCAGGTGAATTTCTGAGCAGAAGCGACTCGGAGGAAATGACTTGTATGCCGTTCTCAAGAAGGTATCTGGCCAGGCTGCTGGCATCATCATTACTCCTGCACAAAATGGCTACCTGAGCCAGTGGATAGCCATCTGCCGTCACCTCATCAATGATTTCCGCAACACGGCGAGCATTAAACTGTCCGAAATCTTCATCCAGTGCCTGGGGATTGTAAAATTCGATATGAACATATCCGCCCTGGCTTTCCGGAACGGCTTGCTGTTCGACATCATCATAGATCCCTGTCAGGTTTTCCGGTATCAGATTCCTGATGTGCCGGAAAAAGGAATTATTGAACTGTACGATCTCTTCCCTGGACCGGTAATTAGTTCTGAGGACGTTCTTGTGATAATGACGCTCCAGAGCCATCTCGCGCTCCAGATCAGCGGCAGAATCACGCCTGCGGTAAATTCTGGGCAGGCGTATGAATTGTTCCACCTCACCATTCCGCCAGCGGTATATGGATTGCTTGGGATCACCCACCACCATGTTGAAATTTCCTGATGCCAGTGAATTCTCAATCAATGGCAGTAAATTCTGCCATTGCAATACGGAAGTGTCCTGAAACTCATCGACAAGATAATGTTTGAATTTTTCACCCAGCCGTTCATAGATAAAGGGTACAGGCTCATTGAGAACGATAGCGGCGATGCGCTTATTGAATTCTGAGATGTGAATGGCGCCGCTCTGCAGCCTCATTTCCGAGATGACCTTTTCAATTTCATGTAAAAGTGCCAGCGGGTAAATATGTTGAAACAGGATCTTGCACAACACGTAGCGTTGCTTGTTTCCTTCCGTATAAACGATCAGGTCCCTGAAACGCCGAATGAGTTTGGATCGGATGGATTGAATGGCTTTCCGGTCTGAATCAGATGCCGAGGGTGAGAACCACTTATCCTGTTCAACCGATTGCATCACGTAGGTACCCGGGACCAACTTGTCAAACTCACCCTGAGCTATCCTGCTGATAAATCCATAAAATCCCTTGTCGTGGTAATAAAAGGCCCCGGAAGAGACAGACTGGCCTTCTATCAGGGTCATCATTGATCCGGCCTTGCCCGAAAGAGTTTCTTCGAATCGCCTGATCATCTGGAACAGTTTATTCCGAAGTGTATAGAAATCAGTGAGGGTCAGGTTTCTCAGATGGGATAATTTTTCATACCCATCCTCCGTGATCAGGTTCACAGAAAATTTCTTCAGGTCCTCCTCAATCTGCCAGTGGTACTCTTCGGATGCTTTATACTCGGTAAATCCCACCAGCAGGCGGGTAATCTGGTCATCGGTGCCGGCCTTGCTGATGAGCAGATCGACAGCCTTTGCAACGAGGCGGTCAGTGTCCAGTTCCACATCAAAGTCAACCGGTAATTGCATGTCAAAGGCAAAGGTCCTCAGGATCCTGTAGACAAAACTGTCGATGGTGGTAACGGCAAAGTCCGAATAATGATGTAAAATGAGTGTCAGGACTTTCTGTGACTGAAGGGTGATTTGCGCTGGCGAGAGGGACATTTCTCTGCCGAGAATGGAAACCAGGGGTTCTTTGTGAAGCCCGTTCCTGGGATCATCAGGTGCAGCCAGCAATGTCAGGCTACCGATGATCCTCGATTTCATCTCGTTAGCCGCCTTATTGGTAAAGGTAACAGCCAGGATATTCCTGAAGCGGGACGGGTCTTCCAGAACGATCTTCAGGTATTCCCTGACCAGTGCAAAGGTCTTACCTGAGCCAGCTGATGAACTGAATACTTCAAAACTCATAGGTGCCGATAAACAAATTTCTGAGTGGCCGGTGGCGCTCCGTCGATAGCAGCAAAGAGTATGTACACTCCCGGGGCCAGGCTCATCCCTTCCAGCGGTATTATTTCCCTGTGCAGCCCCGTTCCTGTGAGGTACCGCTCGGTCCTGAAGACCTCCCTGCCGTCCAGGGTGCAGATCCATACAGATACTTTTCCTGAACCCGGATGATTCCATTCCAGGGTCAGCGCTGCGTTTGCAGGATTGGGGTAAATCCGCAGGTTTTCCTGCCATGCAGAGGCTTCCTCCACGGAAGTGATGATCCTCAATGAATCAATATAGTTCACGGTCAGCACCAAGCCTTCCTCATCCACCTGAAGCAGTGGCAGGCCATGGTCAGCGCCAAGCCATTTGTACTGAAGGTAATTCCTGGGGATCCTGTAACCTGTGTTAAGGCTGTCAATATATACGCTGTCGATTTCAGTTACCTCTGATTTTACCCGGAGTACCGGAAACGACCCATACGGAGTCAGCAGTGTGCCCCAGCCGTCCACTGTATTTTTTCTTTTTTTATCCATACTGAAATAAAAAAGGTCGGGAAACTGCAGTTCG
>ENA-UOWG01001115-UOWG01001115.1-activated-sludge-metagenome-genome-assembly--contig:-NODE-1115-length-28692-cov-6.508922_pt1 | contig 28692 bp, 33 predicted proteins | sample MGYA00238147_ERZ761563 | MGnify/ENA primary metagenome ERZ761563 (study PRJEB28884, sample SAMN05720216) | anaerobic digester metagenome | isolation source: active sludge of municipal... | reverse complement strand
CGACCGTGCGGCTGTCGGGATGGATGCCGTGGTCCGCATGCGCCACGACGAGGTCGAGGCGATGGTGCGCTCCGGTCGCGTGCATCAGGTGGAGGAGCGCCAGCGAGTCGGGGCCGCCAGATACGGCCACGAGCACGCGGCGCCAACTGGTGGGACAGTCGAGCGCCTCCCACGCGGCGAGGAAGCGCGCGGGGAGGTCGTCGGTGGTGGGCGCCGCGACGACGGGGCGGAGCGGCGGACGAGGAGCGGGCATCGGGGAAAGTTAGCCGCCCGGCACCCTCGCGGAAGACGGAACTACTGGTCGTAGTCCTGGACGACCTGGCCCCGCGAGTTGAGCACCGCCGTGACGCGGCCCCCCGACTCTCGAAATCCGAGCACGGTCACCTTCCCGGAACCGACATCCAGCTGCGGGACGGGCACGCGCAGCACCCAGCGCTGGACGATCCAACCGCCACCAGGGAGGGGGGCGAACCGCAGCATCCCCCCAGCGTCCACCTGACGCGCCCACTTCGGGAGTCGGGTGTAATTGAAATCGAGTCGACGCAACTCGGCGGAGCCCTGATCCAGCCAGAGTGTTCCGCGGATGTCCGACCGCTGGTCCTGTGCTCCAGGCTCGAACGCGAGGCCGACCCACTCGGACGGGTCGCCCAGGCCGGGGGGGACGGTCCAGAAGCAGTGGCCCTCGAAGAAAGGCTCGGAGAGCAGGAATTCGGCGTCGGGTCCGTACCAGGTCGGTCCGACCACCAGATCTTCGATGTTCTCCACGAACCCGCTCGCGAGCAGCGTGTCGGGAGACGGACTTCGGACCGGCCAGGCGCTGATACTCAGCTCATTGACCTGGCGCGGCGCCGATGGCGTCCCGAAGCGGTCGAGGTCCCGGTCCTCGAGAACCGTCTGGAATCGGTAGGCCTGTGACTTTACCGTCTGGGCGGTAATGGCCAGCGCCGTCCCGGCGTTGGTCCACAGTGCGGAGGAGAGGGTGTCGTTCCTCGCGCGGTCGCCGCAGGTCGCCGTGCCGGCGACCGTGATTTCGGGGAGCGCCACCGGAGCGCCGGCGAGGACCATCGTTCGCGTGAGGGTTTCCCCCGTCGAGAGCCTGACGGTCGAGTCCACGGGGAGGTATCCGATGCGGAGGATCCGAAGCAGGTACGCGCCCGGAGCGTTTGCCCTGAGGGAAAAGCGCCCCTCGGAGCCGCTCACGGCCTGTGCGGCGCGCTTGCCGGCGGAGTCCTGCAGCAAGACCAGGGCACCCACGACCGCCACATCCGTGCCCGCTTCGACCAGGCGGCCGCGGACGGCCTGTGCGTTGAGCGCGCCGATCGGGACCACCACCAAGAGACAAGCGAGGCCAAGCGCTTTCATTGCAGTCAACCTGCGTGACCTGCCCGCCCGGGGCAACCCGTGAGAACGCGGGCATCACCGCGTCCCCCCACAACGATTGCGCTCACTTCCGTGCGTACAGCCCGTCGAACTGCGTCGCCCAGGTGGCCCCGCCGTCGGTGGACGCTTCCCAGTGCTGCCGGACCATCCCACCCTCGCGGGGCGTCCACGTCACGCGCTCGATGGTGACGGATCCCGGCTTTCCCGGGGTCGGGTGAGTTCCTGTGAGCACCATGCTCGGTCCCACCAGCCGTCCCCTGAGCTCGAGCAAGTTGCCCCCGGCGTCCATCCAGACCTGGCGCCAGGTGCTGTCAGCGGCGTTCCACATGTTGAGGCTGGTGCCGTCGCCGCCGTTCGAGCTCGCCCAGTGCTCCTGCAGCACACACCCGCCGAGGATGGCCTCGATCCGGTTGGTTCCGGCGGACTTGCCTGCGGGGGTGGTCACGGTCCAGTCGCCGACCCAGAAATCGAATTGCCGGTACTCGGGTGCCGCACACCCCTGCCGTCCCTGAGCCATGACGATGCGCGGAAGGACGAGCAGGAGGAGGACCAGGGCAAGCGAGGAGAGAGGAAGGCAGCGATTTCGGCGGGACGCATTCGTCATGCGACGCTCGGGTTGCGGGGGAGGAGTGGGAAGCTCCCTCTCTACGCAGACCAAGCAGGAGCGGTTTCCGCCGCCGCTCACCAGTCGCCCCGCTGCTGCCGCCGGAAGTAGCAATACCACAGCGCCAGCCACGAACCGGCGTTCCCGACGAACATGCCGAGGTAGACGAGTGCCCACCCGATGGATTCTGACTGGACGTGGAGCCCTGAGGCGGCGATGCCGGTGCCAAGGAGCTGGAGGCCGCAGAACGCGAGCAGTGAGAGGACAAGGGCGCGGCGCCGGACGCCATCCGCCCTGACGTCCGCGGCCTGCCGCCCCGCCTGGAAGACGGGATCCTCCTCTGCGCGAGGCGGCCGGCCGGCGCGATTCACTTCTTGGCGAAGACGCTCGTCTTGCCGGCCTTATCCCAGGCGATCACATCGTAGGACTGGGCCGGCGTGCCGGGCACTTCCATGCCTGGTGATCCGACCGGCATGCCCGCGACGGCGATCCCGGCAACCTTGGGCCGGTCGTGCAGGAGCTTCTTCAGCGCGTCCACCGGCACGTGACCCTCGACGACATAGCCCTCCACCACGGCGGTGTGGCAGGTCTGGAGCGCGCGCGGCACGCCCGACGCCGCCTTGATTTCACTCATGTCGTCGAGGTCCACCGTCTTGACCTGGAAGCCGTTCGCCTGCAGGTAGTCCACCCACTTTTGGCAGCAACCGCAGGTGGGAGACTTGTAGACCGTGATGACGGAAACCCCCGTGCCGGCCGCGGCGGGGCCCTGTCCCCGCGAGGCCGCGCCGAGCGACACGACGGCGGCGGCGGCGATGGCGAGCGGGAGGATCTTGGCAAATCTCATGACGACCTCGGTGGAATGTGCTTGCGGCGATCAGGACTGCCCGCGGTTTTCGCCGTCCCGGCGGTGCCACTCGAACACCATGCCCCGGAACAGCAGGTAGCCGAAGCAGAAGGTGGCAACCGCGACCACGACCGGACCGAAGGTGTTGGCTTGCATGGACTCTCTCGGATTGAGTGGACGCTGGATTCTAACGAAATCAGCGTCGCTCAGCCAGCGCCTTGAGCGCGCCGAGGTGGTCCTCGAGGATCTCGTCCGTCACCTGCTCGACTTTGGACCGCGGAATCACCGTGCCGAGGGCGCGCCCATGGACGGCGGCGTGGCAGGTGACCTCCGTCCGCTGGCCCACCGCCGCGAACTTGTAGGCGATGTCCAGATCGAAGAGCGCGTGGTGTACCACGACCGCCAGGCGGGACTGCGGCTTGAATTCGGTCACCTCGCCCCGGCACGGGGTCGGGACGAGCCCGATCCGGATCCGCTGGACGAAGGTGGCCCCGAGCGCAAACCCGCCCGGGCTGCCGTCTGCGGAGGTGACACTCCGCATGCCGTGCACCCATTGCATCAGGGCGGCGGGGTCTTCGACCAGCTGCCAGACACGGCCGCGCGGTGCCTCGATGACGACGCGATGGTCGAGCCGGTGCGCGTCGGCCGGGACCGATCGCGAACCGGTCACAGCATCTTTCGGACGCGGTCGAACCCGAGCCGGATCTCGTCCCCGAGCAGCCTGGCCGCGGCGCCGACGTCCTCCATGACGTCGCCGGCTTCATCGCCCGCGCGGTCGAGGCGGCCACGCAGCTCGGCGATCCGGCCGTCGAGCTTGTCCCACTCCTCCTTCGCCTCCGCCTTGCCCAGGTGCAGGCGGACGCGGAGCTCGTCCCGCTCCTGCTCCAGCTTCTCCAGCATCTCCCGCATCTTGTCTCGCATGGCCGTCATCGGTCGGTCCTCGCGTTGAAGTTGTGCATCAGGGCGCACCGGATCCGGCGGTCGGCTCGAAGATCAGGAGCCAGCCCCGGCCCGGAGCCACCGGAATCGGGTCGAACGGCTTGAAGGAGGCAGCGGACTGGTATCCGGGAAGCTCCGGCGCCACCACCCGTGCCCGCGCCGGGTCGAGGCCCAGCCGGGTCCAGTCCACGGCCAGCTGCACCTGCGCGGTGTCCGCCGCCCAGCTCGCGAGCGCCACGATGCTGCGCCCCTCGCCTTGGTACACCGTGGCGAGCACGTCGGGCCGTCCGGTGCGCACCGGGGCGCCCGGCACCCAGAAGCCGATCATCCGGGTGTCCTGAATCTTATAGGTGTCCCAGAACTTCCACAGTTCCCGCGGATCCCCCGACCAGGGGAGCCGGTTCGTCATCCCGAAGACCATGCCCCGCCACGGATTGCCGCCACCTTCGAGCATCTCCCCCATCAGCCCGAAGGGAATGCCGGACATTTCGACGAGCCAGTAGGCGGGCGAGGCGTTGTAGTCGAAGTACTCGCCGAACCAGAGCCGGTCGATGAACGGGAAGTGCTCGAGGTAGAGGTTGGCGCTGCTCGCGAATCCGTCACGCGGGTTGTACTGGTTGGCGGAGTGCAGGTCGATGAGCGGCGCGGGTCGGCCCCGGGTCAGCGCCTTCCGGACACGCACCATGATACTCCGGTCGAACGCGACGTCGTCGATGTAGAGGCCGTCGATGCCCACGTTGTCCACGAGCCAGTCGAGCCCCTCGACGTAGAAGTTGTGCCAGCGGGAAATCCCGGTGTTGACCACCGCCGCGTCCCGGATGGCCGGTACGTACCATCCGCCGATGTAGTTGGTGTCGAGATGCTCCTGCAGCCACGACGCCCCGCCGCCCGGGCCGGGCGCGATCACCTCGGTGCCGAGGCTTTGGAGCGCCGGGATTTCCGGCGCGTGGTTCGTGAGTTCGCGCACCGTGTAGTAAATCTTGACGCGGATCCCCATGGCGTGCGCGCTGTCGACGTACGCCTTCATTGCCTCCGGGCGCAGAAACGGGTAATTGATGAAGGGATTGATGGCCGTCGCGTGGTGCACGTTGACCGTGTTGGCCCCCATCTTCGTAATGGAGTCGAGCGGCACGTAGGCGTGGAAGTAACGGGTGGCCCACTGCGCCTTCGTGTCGATGGGATGGAACGGGGTCAGCAGGAGCCGGAAGTCGAAATGCTGGACCTCGCCCTGTTCCATCGGGACCGATTGGCCTCTCGCCATCGTGCGCGCACCACTGTAACAGACGACGGTGTACGCCTCGCGACGCGCCCGCAGCCGGCACCCTCCCCGCCCCGCGTTGGCCCACGAGGCCGGCATGACGAGCGGCTTGGAGAGGTAGAAATTGGTGTTGAGGGGCCGGCTGTATTTGTCGTCCTTGAGGCTGAACTGCAGCCCCGCGTTCACGTCGCCCAGCCAGGCGCCGTCCTGGTTGTGCTTCACCTCCCAGGTCCAGTCGAGGGAGTCCGGCCTGCGGCCGCCCTTCACGCCGAGGCCCATCATGTACCGGGCGACGTCGGGGCGGAGCGGGATCTCGAGCCGGATGTCCCGGACGGCCAAGGCGGAATCGGCGGTGAGCGCGACCGAAAACTCCGCGTTGCCGTCGAACTCGAGGCTGCCATGCACCAGCATGTGAAGTGGGCCTGCGCTGGCGGCCGAAATCCAGTCAATCCTGCCGGAGTCATGGACGACGACGCGGAATCCCGCCGCATCCCACTCCATTTCGCGGCCCGCAGCGTCCTCGGCGACCAGCCGGATCGGACCCGCGAGCAACTCTCTCGGCTGGGTGCCGATCGAGGTCATTTCGATGGTGAAGAGGCTCTGGAGGGAACGGGGGAAACCGGCCGTGCCGATGACCATCTTCCGTCCGAGCACCCCGAGCGTGTCCCCGCGGCGCGAAACCGGCGTGTATGGAGGCACGATTCCGTGGTCCTCCTCGAGCCGGGAGTCGAGCCAGGCCAGGCGCGCAAGCCGCCACGGTTCATCTGCGCCGCCGTTGCGGATCGTGTCGGGCTCGACGTCAAGCGTAAGCTCGACTCTCACCCCGTCCGCCCCGGGATCCCAGACCGTGAGGTGACCCTTGTAGCGCCCGGCTCGCGCGTCGAGTGGGACCTGCACTCCGCACCAGAGTGGTTGAACTCGCCCTTGCGGGACGACTAGCGGTGTCTTGAACCCCCGCCCCTGCCAGTCCACGCCGCCCTGGTTGAAGCAGCGAATCGCGGATGCCGGGATCTCGCCGCCGGCTCCGGTCAGAGGCCAAAAGAGGACACGGGCGTCTGCGAGCGGGGCTCGGGCGGCCCACACGCCAAGCTGGAATGCGTAAAACTCCCCGCGGAAGGCCGTTCCGGAGAAGGTCGGGGGCCCAGTCCGGCTGACCCATCGCGCCGGGAGGTCGGCCGGCATGACAATCGGGTGAGTACGGTCCTCCGAAAAGACCAGGAACGGACTCGATGGTGAGCGCGCCAGTACCCGATCCGTCTCCGCCTTCGTCGCGATGACCTGCATCGGGTAGAATGAGTCGAGCGTGTCTGCGGCCTCGAAGGCCACGAGCCGGGCCTGGGGCAGCCGATCCAGTTGTCGCGGGTCGAACAACGCCAGCCAGGCCGCCGAGGCCGTCGAATCCGGACCGGGGTACGTGAGCTTCGGGTAGTTCGACGTAACCGACCCGGCGTACCGGAGATAGTAGATGTAGTACTCGCCGGGGCCGCTGGTCGGCTCGAAAGCGATGTCCCCGGATTCCCGATTGATTGAACCCCGCGCGACGTTCATGACGCGATGGCCGGTCCTCGCGTCCACGACCCAGACACCCTTCGACTCGGGGTGGAGGTCGGGACGGCGCCAGGGGAGGTGGGCCCAGACCGCGGGGGCGGCTGCGTCCACCGACACGACCGCGCGGTGGTTGCCGAACGAGTCGGCCGTCCACCGCCCGATGCGGTAGACCGGATCCTGGGCGGTAGCCGGGCTGGCGAGGGCGCTGCCTACGAGCAGCACGAGGGCGAAGCGACTCAACCGCACAGGGCCACCCTCCTCGACCAGGTGGCGCGGAACGTCCCCGCGACCACGCCGTCGTCGAACTCCACGCGATAGGCCCCGGCGAGTATACCCTCCTCGGCGGGGGACGCGAACTCGATCACGCCAGCGCTGGATGTGGTGCAGGACGATGCAGACTCGCAGTGGAGCGCGATGCCCGAACCCGCCTCCTGCCGGCCGAGTTCGATGCGACGACCGGGGAGGCCCTCCCCGGAGAGGTAGACGACGAGCTGGAGTTGGGGCGGACCCGAGGGGTCGGCCGACGTGGACAGATAGATGGATGTGGCGGCGCCGTCCCACGGGGCGCAGTCCGCGGCAGCGACACCGACCAGGGGGACCGCCGGCTCAATCGGCGCGCCCCCCGGATTCAGTCGCGCGATCGTGAAATTGAGGACTCCCGCGAAGGTGACCCAGGCGAGGTAGGGGAGGAGCAGGTGCCCGGAGAGGGGACGAATCCGGCGGAACGCGATGATGGTGCCGAGGATCGTCACCCAGAGCACCGTCAGCTCCACGAACGCCAGGTCGAGTCGGTGCCAGTGGAAGAAGATCCAGGACCAGAGCGCGTTGAGGGCCAGTTGGAGCCCAAAGAGCGCAAACCCAACCCGGCCCGCGCGCGTGCCGCGGCCCGGCCAGGCGAAGGCCGCAGCCACCCCCATCATGACATACAGGGTTGTCCACACCGGACCGAAGACCCAGTTCGGCGGATTCCACGACGGCTTGCTGAGGGCGGCATACCACTCACCCGGTTGCGAAGCGATCCCGCCCGCGGCCCCGGCAGCGAGCGACACCAGCACCCAGACGAGAATCGAGATCGGGGGTGGCAGGGTCGATTTCCGTGGAGATGGATTCATGTTCATGAAATCACTAAAATATTCTTGAGCATTGCTTTACGACTTCTCACCTAAGGTGATACATCAGGAGGACAGCACTTTTCATAATTCGCGCGTAATAGGCTAACAGTCATCCCCCTTCGGAGGCACCATGCGGATCGGACTTCTCACGACCACGGCGGCACTCGCCCTCGGTCTGGCGCTCGCCCCTGCCCTTTCGGCCCAAACGCCCGGCGGAGGCCAGCGCGGCCCCGGCCGGATGCAGGCGATGGCGCTGCAGGGCATTACCCTGACCCCGGCCCAGCAGGCCAAGGTCGACTCGATCACCGCGAAGACCCGGGCCCAGATGCCCGCCATGACTCCCGGCACGCCCCCCAGCGACGCCGACCGCCAGAAGATGATGAGCCTTTCCACCGCATCGCTCAAGGAGGTCCGGACGGTCCTGACTCCCGACCAGCAGGCGATCTACGACAAGAACGTCGCCGCCATCCAGGAGCAGATGCAGCAGCGGATGCAGGGGGGCGCTACACCCGCAACACCGGCCCAACCCGCGGCGCCGGCCAAGCCGTAGGAGCCCGGCTCAGTCGGCGGACTTCATCCGGAACTGGAGCGCTCCGGACGGGCAGCGGCGGACCTGGTCCGCCACTCGCTCGGCCGGGGCGTTTTCCGGACGCACCCACCGCTTCAGCCGCACGTCGAACACCGCTGGCAATCCGCGGACGCAATCCCCCGAGTGGATGCAGATATTCGGGTCGAAGGTGACGACGATGTCGTCGCTCTCGTAGCTCTGAAGGCGCTTTGCCATGGCACCTACCTCCAGCTGATCACCTGGTCCAAGGGCTTGCGGACAATGTCGGGCACCCGTGCGTCGGGAGCCGGGAAGCCGACCACCAGCAGGAGCGTCGCCTTTTCTCGCGAGGGACGCCCGAGGATCTCGTTGAGAAACCCCATGGGGCTCGGGGTGTGCGTGAGCTCCGCCAGCCCGACATGGTGCAGCGCCGTGATCAACATCCCCATCGCAATCCCGACCGACTCCTGGACGTAGTAGTGCGTCACCCGGCTGCCGTCGGGGCGAACGCCGTGGCGTTCTGCGAAGACAGCGATCAGTGCCGGGGCCACGTCGAGGTACGGCTTGACCTCGTCTGTCCCCAAGGGGGCCAGAGCCTCGAGCCACTCGGCGGGTGCGCTGGCGTAAAACTCTCGCTCCTCGCGCTCGGCCGCTTCCCTGATGCGATGCTTGAGGCCGGGGTCGCGCACCACCACGAAATGCCAGGGCTGGAGGTTCGCCCCGCTGGGCGCCGTGACGGCCGCCTGCAGGCAGGCCTCCAGCACGCCATCGGGGATGGGGCGATCGCTGAATTGTCGGACGGTCCGCCGACGGGCAAGCTCATCGGCGAACGCCCTTCCGCGGGACTGCATCTCATCGTCCGCGCGCGGTTCCCATGTCGTCAGCGGGACAAAGCGAGGCTCAGCAGGCACTAGTCAGACTCCGCCTTGAACGCCGGATGCTCAATGACACCGAGGATGTTGCCGAACGGATCGCGAACGGCGCCGATCCTGACCCCGTGATCCTCGAGCGGTTCGTAGGGCGTCGCGCCCAGCTCGAGCAGCCGTTCCCAGGCCGCATCGGCGTTTGGCACACCCCAGTAGGCGATTCCCGCTCCCGATCGCGTGATCTCGGCCGACTCGTCAGGCACGATGCCAAGCTCGTAGCCCTTGATGTTGAATCCGACATAGTACGGCTCGTCGAAATACGGGCCGAAGCCGAGCACGGCCGTGTACCAGTCCTTGGCTGCTGCGAGATGCTTCGCGGTGTAGATGGCGGTTCGAAGGCCCAGGAATTGGCTCATGCGCGCACGCCCCTCATTGTTCAACCCCGAACATCGCGAGGTACTGGCGTACCTCGCCGAGCACGAAATTCTGCCGTGCCACCATGTCACGCAGGGGAATCTCTGTCCCTTGATGCAGGGAGTCGGTGGTCCAGAGGATCAGGGTCGTATCCCGGAAGAGGTACTGCGAGACCGGACCCTGGACCACCTCGAGGCGGCCATTGACGAAGTAGTAGCTGGTGAGACCGTTCGTCCCGCCAGTGACGGAAGGCTCCGTCACGGAGAGCTTGACCGGGCGCCCGCTGTCCGCCCAGAGCGAGAGCACGCGTGGGTCCCTTCCCTGCGCTTCCGGGACGAGCTTGCGCGTCACCGGCGTCAGTGTGACTGTGAGGGAGTCGATCGAATCGGAGAGGGCACGGGCCCGGGCGGGACTCGGCGCCGAATCGGTCGCCAGGCCGAGCGGAGCTGCCGCTGTCCCCGCCCGACAACCACGAAGGATGACGTCCCCACCCCGCTCCAGGAGCGCCTCGTCCCCCTTGGTGCGGAGCGTGTAGCGCCCGTCGCTGTAGCCCGCCCCCGAGGCGGTGCGCTCGGGGTACAGGCGCACGACGCGGTCGGGGGGCAGGTGCAGCTCCGCGAACCGGGGTCCGATGGCGACCACGATGGAATCGCCACCCTCGCAGGCGAACGTCGTGCTCGGCACGGGCCTTCCGCACGCAGCGGCGGCCGGGATCGCGGTGACGAGGACGTACCGGAGGAAGCGCAGGGAGCCTCCAGCGAGCGGGGCGGAGTTGGGGAACGTGCTCGGGAAGATCACGCCCCCCGGGCGGGGCGGCAAGGACCGGGAACGGCGCGGTGGCCAGTCACTCCAGGAGGTGTGCGTTGCTCCGACAGACGATCCTGCTCGCAGCGCTGGTCGCGGCCGGCGCCCGCCTCGAGGCCCAGGCGCCGGCGGACCGCACCGCCGACGAGTTGGCCGCCATCACCGCGGCGGTCTCCAGCGCGCGGCTGGCAACCACGGTCCGCACCCTGGTGGGGTTCGGCACCCGTCACACCCTCAGTGACACCCTTTCCCCGTCCCGAGGCATTGGTGCGGCGCGCCGGTGGGTGCGCGCGGAGTTCGAGCGCATTTCGCGCGACTGCGGCGGCTGCCTGGAGGTACTCGACGTCGCCGAGGTCTTCGAGGGGCTACCCCGGGTGCCTGGCCCGACCAACGTGGTGAGCATCGTCGCGATCCAGCGCGGCCACTCCGACCCGGACCGGTTCGTCCTGCTCAGCGGGGACCTCGACAGTCGGGTGTCCGACATCATGAACGCAGTGGACTCCAGCCCTGGCGCCAACGACAACGCCAGCGGCGTCGCCGCGGTGCTCGAGGCGGCCCGTGTCCTCTCCGCCCGCCGGTTCCGCGGGTCGATCGTGTACGCAGCGCTTGCCGGCGAGGAAAACGGCCTGCTGGGCGGGCAAACCGTGGCCGCCCTGGCGGCCGCGCGGGGCTGGCGAATGACCGGGGTGATCAACAACGACATGATCGGCAACGTGGACGGCGGGGACGGGATCCGGGACACCACCACGGTGCGCGTCTTCTCCGAGGGTACGTCACCCACCGAGACCGACTCCGCCAGGAAGGCCCGGCGCGCCACCGGGGGCGAGGTGGACGGCGTGTCGCGCCAACTGGCGCGCTACATCAAGGCGATCGGCGACCGGTACCTGCCGAGCCTCGACGTCTGGCTCATCTACCGCCTCGACCGGTTCGGGCGCGGGGGGCACCACCGTCCGTTCGCCGACCTGGGATTCCCCGCGGTCCGGCTGATGGAGGCCCACGAGAACTACACCCGGCAGCACCAGGACATCCGGGTGGAGGGAGGCGTGGCCTACGGCGACGTCCTCGAGGGGGTCGACTTCAACTACGCGCGAAAGGTGACCGCCCTGGACGCCGCCGTGCTCGCGGCCCTTTCGTGGGCACCCGGCTCGCCTCGGGAGGTGCAACTCCGCGGGGCCGTCCAGCCGGCGGCCAGCCTGAGCTGGCAGCCCCCCGCGGATTCCGGGGCGGTGACAGGCTACCGGGTGTACTGGCGGCGCACCGATTCTCCGACGTGGGACCACTGGCAGGACGTGGGGCGCACGACCACCCACCGGTTCGACGGCCTGGTGATCGATAACTGGTTCTTCGGGGTGGCGAGCGTGAGCCCCGAGGGATTCACGAGCGTGGTGACGGTGGCGGGGGTGCAGTAGCGCGCCGGCTGCTCAGTCCGGCGCGTAGGCGGCGTCGAGGATCACGTTGATCTCCCCGACGCTCTCATCCAGGCTGAACGTGACCGTCCACTCCCCTGGCACGCCGATGCCCACCGTGCGGTCGTCGAGTTCATAGAGGAGTTCGCCGTCGTAGCGGACACTGTCCGCGGCGTCCTTGATGATGAGGAGCGCCGTCCCATGCGGGATGAAGCTCAGGTGCTGGATGTCGGCGTACTGCCCCGGGTTCTGCCACTTGAAGGTCATCACCGTGGAGACGTTCTGGATGTTGTCCACCGTCAGCTGGAAGTGTCCGACCAGGTTCGTGACCTCCACGTGGTTGTCCGGGCCGAGCGTCTCGGGTGGATTCTCGCAGGCGGGCACGGCGCACAGCAGCACCAGCGCGATCCAGCGATGGCCCGGGCGGTTCGTGATCATTGGCGGCCTCCTTCCTGATCTTTCGGCAGCCCGGGGAACACCGTGCTGACGAAGGCGCGAACGAAGTTCGAGGTCTCCACCTGGTCGAGCTCCCCGACGTAGTCGCTGCGCCGGTTGTAGTTGGTATAACTGATGCCGAGGCCGAGGGAGCGGGTCAGCCAGTAGCGGCCCTCGACCGAGAGCGCGTCCTGGTAGTGCGAGGACTCGGTGCCGTCGATGGTGTGAATCCAGAGTCCGGTGTAACCGGCCGTGGCCAGCAACCGGTTCTTGTAGAGAAACCGGGCGCTCAGGATGGTCCCGAGCCCCGGCCCGTAGTCGTAGTTGCGGCCTTCGATCGTCTCGTAGTAATCCGATTCCGTGGCACCGAGCAGCACGCCGTTGAACAGGAAGTTCGTCTGTCCCCACCAGGTCGCTCCCGGCGCCCCGTAGGTCGAGACCAGCCCCATCTGCACGCTCTGCCCCCCGTACACGAACGCCGGGTTGTTGAAGTAGTCATAGGCGAGGGACAGGGCCGCCTGGTGCCGCCCGCCCTCCCCAAGGGCCCAGGCGGCAAGGCTCCCCCGGGCGCTGAACTGGCTCATGATCCCCGTTTCGCTCGGTCCGGCCAGGTCCGCGCGGAAGGCAAAATACGAAAAGGGGGCCCGGCTGAGGTCCTTGACCGCGTCGCCGTACGTGAGGTTGAAGGTCGCATTCCACTGGGCGGCGCCGGTTTCCAGGTCGCTCTCGCCCAGGGTGCTGGTCGTCTGGCGGTACCCGAGGTCGAGGATGCTGTAAATGGCGCTCGGGCGCCATTCCGCGGGATTGGCGCTCACGCGCCCGGTCTCGCCTCGGAGGAGGCGGTTCACGCCGCTGATCGGATTGAGCAGGCCGCTGGCGACTTCCCGCCAGACCCGCTCGCCCCCGGTCGCCGTGTTGTCCAGCGGCAGTCGGGAGAGCCGGTAGAGCGTCTCGCCGAGCGTCACGCCCCCGACGCTGGTGTTCACGAAGTCGTTCGGTGCCGGGGCCCAGGCTTCAAAGAAGATTTCCCACATGAGGCTGCCCGCGAAAGGCCAGATCGCCGAACTCCAGAAATCGTAGCCGTTCGTGCGCGCCGAGTTGTAGTACATGTTTCCCTGGTATGGGTGCCCGAACTGGTTGTTCTGGAATGTGTTGTCGTCCCACTGCCAGGGATAGACGATATTGTTGCGCCAGGTGGTGGGCCCCACGTCGGACCAGACTTCTCCGCGGACCGCCGAATTGAAGATGTACGGCACCAACTGCGAGACCATGAGGAAGCCCGCGGCCCTCCAGAACTGCTTCGGGGGATTGCACTCCGGGCACGGCAAGCTGTCTTGCCCCGTGCCAGGCACCGGAGAGGCCGGGGGCAGCGCCGGGAGCGTGGAGGCAGAGCGCGGGCCCTGGGCGTGCAACGCCCCGGCGCCGGCGGCCAGGAGCAGCATCAGCAGCAGGCCGTTCAAGTGCCGCATCGCGAGTACCGCCCTTCCCAATTCAGGCCTGCGTGGTCCGACCAGGGTCGACGCTCGTTCACGGGAGCGGCAATCCTGGAATGACGTTCGTGACGAACAGACGGACGAAGCGGGCGGCATTCACGACGTCCGGTTGCCCGGAATAGTCGCTGTGCCTCGTGTAGCCGGTGTAGCCCGCGCCGATGCCCAGGTTTCGCGTGGCCCAGTAGCGGGTCTCGACCAGCAGGGCGTCCTGGTAGTGCGCGGATTGCGTGCCGTCGATCGTGTGCAACCAGAGGCCCGTGAAGCCGACCGTCCCCTGCCACCGGTTCTTGTACACCACGCGCCCTGCCAGGATCGCGCCGAGACCGGGGCCATAATCGTAGTCGCGACCCTCGACCGACTGATAGTAGTCTGAGTTGACGGCCCCCAGGATCACCCCGTTGAAGAGCACCTGGGTCTGCCCCCACCAGGTCTTGCCCGGGGCGCCGATCGAGGTCACGACGCCGAGTTGCGCACTCTGCCCGCTGTACTCGAAGGCAGGGTTGTTGAAGTAATCATACTCCAGGCTGAGAGCGAGCTGGTGACGGCGGCTCGTGCCGAGCGGCCAGGCGTCCAGGCTGCCGCGGGCGCTCAGCTGGCTGATCAGCCCCGTGCTGCTGGGTCCGGCAAGGTCGGCTCGAACGCTGAAATATGAAAACGGGCTCCGCCCCAGGTCCTTGACCGGGTCACCATAGGACAGGAGGAACGACGCGTTCAGCTGGGTCACCTCGTTTTCGGCATTCTTTTCGCCGACTGATCGCACCGTCTGGCGGTACCCCAGGTCCAGAAGACCGAGCACGGCACTCGGCCGCCATTCGGAAGGGTTAGCACTGACCGTGTGTGTCTGGCCGCGCAGGAGCCGGTTGAGGCCGCCGACCGGATTGAGCAGCGCCCCACCGATTTCCCGCCACACCCGCTCGCTCCCCGTCGCGGTGTTGTCCAGCGCGAGGTGCGACGCCCGGTTGAGCGCTTCCCCGAGCACGATTCCGCCTACCACCGTGTTGACGAGGTCGTTCGGGGCCGGCGCCCACGCCTCGAAGAAGTACTCCCACATCAGGCTGCCGCCGAGGGTCCATGCCGAGGAGGCCCAGAAGTCGTACCCGTTGGTCCGGGCGGAATTGTAGTAGGCGCTCCCCTGGTAGGGATGGGCGAACTGGTTGTTCTGGAAGTCGTTGTCGTCCCACTGCCAGGGATAGGTGAAGTTGTTCTTCCAGGTCTGCGGGCCCACCTTGGCCCACTCCTCCTTCGTGATAATGTTGCTGACACCGAACGGGATGAACTGGACGACCATCAGGTCCGCAAGCGCCACCCAGAAGCGCTTCGGCGGGTCGCAGTCGGGACACGGGAGGGTGTCAGTCGGGTGGACGACAGACCCGGCGGCGGGCACATCGAGCCCGAGCAGGGCGGGCGCGATCGGCCTTGGACCGGGTATCACGGGGGCGGTCGGTGGAGCGGTCTCCACGAGTGCGTCGCCCTGGGCCCAAAGCGCACCGGGGGGCAGCCCCGCCAAGAGGAGCCGGAGCATCAGGGGGATTCGTCGCACGGTGCGGCGCAGGCCTAGCCCCGGAGTCGGTCGAGGTGACGTTTCCGGAACTCGGCGACCTTCGGCGCGATCACGATCTGGCAGTAGCGCTGCCCGGCGTTGGCGCGGAAGTACCCCTGGTGCCCCTCTTCTGCGGGGAAGAAGGCCGTGAGTGGCACGACCTCGGTGACGATCGGATCGCTCCAGAGCCCCAGGGTTCCAAGCCGCCCGATCATCGCGTCCGCCTCGGCCCGCTGGTCGTCGGAATGCGTGAGAATCACCGACCGGTACTGGGTGCCCACATCGGCACCCTGGCGATTCAGGGTGGTCGGGTCGTGCATGGAGAAGAAGACCTCGAGGAGATCCCGATAGGAGATGATCGCGGGGTCGAAGGAGACCTGCACCACCTCGGCGTGTCCCGTCCGGCCGCCGCAAACCTGCTCGTACGTCGGATGCGCGAGCGTGCCGCCCGCATACCCCGACACGACTCGATGCACCCCCTTCAATTGCTCGAAGACCGCCTCCAGGCACCAGAAGCAGCCCCCGCCGAACGTCGCGAGCTGTGTGTTCATCGTCTCAGCCTCGGCAGGAGGGCACCCGCCCTGGACCGGTAGGCCTCCCACTCGGGGTACCGGCTCAGGGAAGCCTCCTTGGCCAGCATGTTGGGGACGAACTCCACCGTCCAGATCCCCAGGAGAATGGCCCACGCCGCCCAGTGGCCGACGAGCAGCGCGTAGGAGCCGTAGATCATCATTTCGCCGAGGTAGTTCGGATGGCGCACCAGCCGGAACATCCCGTCGGTGATCAACCCGGCCCGCTCCCTCAGGACAAACGTCTTCTGGGCATCGGCGGCCACCATGAGAAAGAGGCCGACCGTGTGCACCCCGATGGCGCACGCCACCAGCGATGCCGAGGTGGGAGGATGGCCGCGGCCCGACACCAGCAACCAGGGCAGCACCCAGTACGGCGCCAGTCCGAGCAGGAAGGCCGCGGCTCCCCCGCCCCACGTGACGCGGCGCTGCCAGTTGCGGTCCGGGAACGCCATGTCCTTCAGGAACCAGGCGACGCCATAGCTGCCGTACAGCCCAAGGAAGACCCAGGCCACGAAGGACCAGTCATCGTACACCCACATCAGGAGCCACACGAACGGGAGCGACCCGAGCTTCTGGGCATTGATGACCCAGGCGAGCTTGAGGACGCGGGGCCCGCCAAGCAGCTCACCGCTCAGATGCAAGTTGGCCCGATGAAGCCAGGCCGCCCACGGGGGCATCCCCCTCACCGGCCCTCCAAGGGATGGACATCGGCGAAGTACTCCGGGCGGCGCGCCATCTCCCTCCGGAAGAGTCCGCGGAGGTGTGCGATGTCCGCGGCCTGGTCACCCGTCACCCGAAACGGGGGCAGAAGCGCGATCGTCCTGGTGGACCAGTCGAAGGCGACCGGCGCCACAGGCACGTCTGCCGCCAGGGCGATCCGGTAGAAGCCCGTCTTCCAGTGCGCGATGTGCTTCCGCGTTCCCTCCGGGGACAGCGCCAGCACGAAGGTCGGCGACGCCTGCAGCTCAGCCAGGACCGCCTCGACGGTCCCGTCGGGCCGTGCCCGGTCCACCGGGATGCCTCCCAGCGCGCGAAGCAGCCAGCCCACCGGCCCGCGAAAGAGCGAGTGCTTCCCCAGCCATTTCGCATGCAGGCCCAGGGAGAACTTGGCGGCGAGCCCCACGAAGAAGTCGTAGTTCGAGGTGTGGGGCGCCACGATGATCACGTACCGGGGCACCGCCGGAAGCCGCCCCGTGATCCGCCACCCCGAGAGCCAGAGCGCGGCCTGCCCGACGGCGGGAAGCAACCCGCGGGCGCCTCCGAAATGCCGGTCAGCCACTCCGGGAGTCTCCGAGCACGGGCAGGTAGGCGCGCCAGGGACCAACCTCGTCACCCCAGCGACTGGCCAGCGCGCGGGCCACCTGGGCAAGATGGCCGAGGTCGTGGACGGCCCAGGTGGCGAGAAGCTGGCGCAGCGTGACCGTCCCGAATTCAGGATGCTCGCCGGTCAGGGCGAGCTGCCCGGGGCTCAGGCGCCACGACTTCACGGCGTCGAGATTGGCGTCGCGGAGCCAGGAGAACTCGTCCACCAGGTCGTCCAGCGACTTCCCGCGGTTCCGCACCTTGTGGCGGTGCCGGTCGAACGGCTCGAACCGCAGGTCCGCTCCCTTGGACAGGATGAGGCGAGCCCTGGGAATCCAGTCCGTCTCCTCGCCGTCGATCAGGTGGCCGACCACGTCGAAGGCGCTCCACTGCCCGTCGGGTGCCGCGGCGGCGCTGGCGGGGGACACCTCGTCGAGGAGCTCACGCAGCGCCTCAGGCGTCCGGGCGAGCGTGCGAAGCACCTCGTCGAGGTCGAACGGCGCGTCGGCGGACGGGGCGGGCACGCGGGGTCGGGTCAGCGGGCCGCCGTGACTTCCCACGGGGTCGGGGCGGGATCGGGATACCGACACGTCAGGCAGACGCGGCGGAGGGCGCGGACGCTTACGAGCGTCACGTCCGGGCTCATGAAGCCGGCGCGGACCGGCTCGTCGCGCAGGAGGTCGGTGCTCAGGTACTTCTTGTTGTCGTCGGCGAAGACGGTGACCACCACGGCATCGGGCCCCAGCGCCTCCTGCGCCTGCAGGGCCGCCAGGAAGTTGGCGCCGGACGAGATGCCCACGCCGATGCCGAGCGTCGTGGCGAGCTTCTGGGCCATGAGGATCGAGTCGCCGTCGTCCACCGCCAGGATCGCGTCCAGCTTGTCGAGTTCCATGATCGGCGGGATGAACTCGTCCGAGATACCCTGGATGCGGTGCTGCCCCACTTTATGTCCGGTCGACATGGTGGGCGAGTTGGAGGGTTCTACCGGGTGGAGCCGGACGCCCGGGACGCGCTCCCGCAGGAACTTGCCGGCCCCCATGATGGTGCCGCCCGTACCGACGCCCGCCACGAACGCGGCGGGAGCCAGCCCTTCCGCGGCGAGCTGGCCGACGATTTCCGGGCCCGTCGTCTGGTAGTGCGCCTCGCAGTTGTCGCGGTTCGAGAACTGCCGCGGCAGGAAGGCGCCGGGTGTGGCGCGCGCGAGTTCTTCCGCGCGCGCGATGCTCCCGAGGAACCCGCCCTCTTCCCGGCTGACGAGGACGATTCCCGCTCCCAGGCTGCGAAGGAGATTGATGCGCTCGGCGCTCATCCAGGCCGGCATGAAGATCGTGACCGCGTGACCGAGCGCGCGGCCGATGGAGGCGAAGGCGATACCAGTGTTGCCGCTCGTGGCCTCGACGATGAGCGCCCCTTCGCGGAGGGCGCCCGACGCGTACCCCTGCCGCAGGATGTGCATCGCCATCCGGTCCTTGATGCTGCCCGACAGGTTGAGGTGCTCGGCCTTGGCGTGCACCATCCGGCGCGCGCCGCGGTACTCGCACTCGATGGCAAGCAGGGGGGTGTTGCCCACGAGACTCGAGAGTCCGCGGAGGCGCTCGCCGGGGCTGCGGTCGGACACAGGACGCTCCCAATCAGGGTTGCGGGATCGAGCCCAAACTTAGCCGGTTCATGCGCTTTCGGGAGGAGTCCTTGAGGCCCGGCCAGCGCTTCTATCCCGGGGCCAACCGGGGTAGACTCCACGCATCCACTCCGGAGTTTCCTCTTGCGCCGCACCCCGCTCCTCGTCGGTGGAATCCTGCTCGTGGCCACTGGCGCCGTGCTGCTCGCCCGACGCGCTTCGTCGCCGGAGTCGGACGGCGATTTCGGCGGAGCGAGCGCCGACACTGCGGCCCAGGCGGAGGCGTCGCGGCTCACGGCCGAGGACTCGGTGCTCGGCGCGGTCACCCTGCCGCGGTTCGGCGACTTCGACTCCATGCTCGCGCGCCGCATCGTCCGGGTGCTGGTGAGCCCCAACCAGACGCATTACTTCCTCGACCAGGGCACTCCCCGCGGGCTCACCGTGGACGCGGCGGCGCTATTCGAGGCCGAGCTCAACCGAAAACATCGCACCGGAAGCCGCCCGTTCCGGGTGATTCTCATCCCGGTCCAGCAGGACGAACTGCTCGCCTCCTTGCTCGCCGGCCGTGGGGACATCGTGGCAAGCGGCCTCACCATCACGCCGGAGCGGAAGGCGAGGGCCGACTTCTCGAATCCGACCTTTCGAAACGTGTCCGAGATCGTGGTCACCGGCCCCGCTTCCCCGCACGCGGGTACCCTGGACGATCTCGCCGGCCAGGAAGTCTTCGTCCGACGGTCCTCCTCGTATTATGGGAGCTTGCAGCGCCTGAATGCGGGGTTCCAGAGGCGCGGGCTCGCGCCCGTCCGCCTGCGCGAGGCGCCGGAAGCCCTGGAGAACGAGGACCTGCTCGAGATGTTGAACGCCGGCCTGGTGTCGCTGGTGGTGATCGACGACTTCCTGGCCACTTTCTGGGCCCAGGTGCTCCCCGACATCCGGCCCCAGCCGGGCCTCGCCATCAGCACTGGCGGGGAGATCGCCTGGATGTTCCGGAAGGACAGTCCACAACTCAAGCAGGAAATCAACGCCTTCCTGGCCCGGTACCCCGAGGGATCGGCCACCCGAAACACGCTGCTCCATCGCTACCTCAAGAGCACACGGTTCGTCCAGAACGCCACGAACCAGGCCGAGCTGGAGAAGTTCAACCGCCTCGTGGCCCTGTTCCGGAAGTACGGCGAACAGTACGACATGGACTTCCTGCTCATGATGGCGCAGGGCTACCAGGAATCGCGTCTCGACCAGTCGGCACGGAGCCACGTCGGCGCCATCGGGGTCATGCAGGTCATGCCGACGACCGGCAAGGAGCTCGGGGTGGGCGACATCCATCAGGAGGAGCCCAACATCCACGCCGGCGTGAAGTACATCCGGGCCATCATGGACCGGTATTTCGCCGGCGACTCCATCGACGCGCTCAACCGGACTCTGCTGGCGTTCGCGGCCTACAACGCCGGGCCGGCACGGGTGGCCTCCCTGCGCCGGAAGGCCGCCGCCCGTGGGCTCGACCCGAATCGATGGAGCCGCAACGTGGAATTGGTGGCCGCCGAAGAGATCGGCCGCGAGACCGTCACCTACGTGGGCAACATCTACAAGTATTACATCGCCTACTCGCTAATGATGGAGCAGGCTGCAGAGCGGGAGGCGGCGCTCCGCCAACACCCGCGGAAGGAGGCCCCATGAGCGCATCGCTCCTGATCATCCTGGCCCTCTCAGCCTCACCGGACACCCTCCTGGTCACGCCGGCCTGGCTCTCGACACACCTGGGCCAGCCGGGGCTTGTGGTCATCCACGCGGACCGCGACCGCGCTGCCTACGACGCGGGACACATCGCCGGAAGCCGTTACCTGCCCCTCTCCGCCATCACCGTCGAGCGGGACGGAATCCTGATGGAACTGCCGGCCGTCGCGGTGCTCGACTCGGTGCTCGAGTCGGTCGGGATCGGTGACAGCTCGCGCGTCATCATCACGGGCGACGCGCTCTCGGCGGCGCGGCTCTTCTTCACGCTCGACTACCTGGGGCACGGACGGCAGGCGGCGCTGCTGGACGGCGGCACACCGGCGTGGGTCGCCGCAGGGTTCCCGGTGGCGATGGAGGCGGCCTCGCCCCATCCCGCGCTCCTGACGCCCGAGCCTAGGCCGGAGGTGCTGGCCGGCGCCGCCTGGATCCGTGCCCACCTCGGCGACTCCACCGTGGCGCTGCTCGACGCCCGGCCGCCCGCGGATTACGCCGGCACCCCCGGCAGCTCCCCGCCGAGCGGGCACATCCCCGGCGCGAGGAACATCTTCTGGAAGTCCACCCAGGCCGGGACCCCGCCGGTGCTGCTCGACCGGGCAACGCTGGAGGCGATGTTTCGGGCCGCAGGCGTCGCGCCCGGTGACGTCGCAGTCACCTACTGCAACACGGGGGTGCAGGCGAGTTTCCTCTACTTCGTGGCCAGGTACCTCGGCCACGACGTGCGGATGTACGATGGGTCGTTCGCGGAGTGGAAACAGCTGGCGGGGATGCCGATCGAATCCCCCTGAAGTTCTTCATCATCCCTTGCCCTGAACTTCACCGACGGCGCGCTAGGTTGGTCGGGAGATGGACCCGGAAGACCCGGGCCCACTGGAGCGAGGGCAGCTCATGCAGACGCCGGTCATGGTCATTGCGGCGGGAGCGGGTCGTCCCCCGGGCAGCGTGCCCGAGGTCCCGTTTCCGCCGCTCGGCATGACCGGCATTGCGATCGCCACCCGGGGTCGGCGCGCCTGGGAACTGCTCCTGACTGCCGTTTTTGCCGCCGTGCATCTCTCCGTGCTCCTCGGCCTGCGGAACGCCACACCCGCCGCGGCCAGCGAGTCGCTCGCCGATTTCGAAACGGCCACCTACCTCGACATCCCACCGCCGACAGCCGTCGCATCGCCGCGCCGGGTCGCCAAGCCGAGGCCGGTCGGCGTGAGCGCCGCGGTGACGGTGCCGGCCGTCCAGGAAGCGGTGGTCCGGCCCGACAAGGCGGCGGGGTTCCAGGAATTGGCAGCCCCGAGCGACCTGCAGGCCTTGCCACCACCCGATCCCGGCGAGGCGGCGGTGGACGAGAAGGACTACACAGGACGCGGGGTCGTCGGCGGAGTGGCCGGCGGCAAGCCTCCCCCGGTCATCGCAGCGGACCTCGCGGCCGACTTGGCCCGCGAAGGCCGGCTCTCCGACGCCGTCGAGACCCCGGCGGACCAGCCGGTCGCGGTCGAGCTCGTCACCGTCAAGCCGCAACTGACGAACCGGGACGAGATCCTCGCGCTGCTGCTCCGGCAGTACCCCCAGTCGCTGAGGCAGTTCGGCGTGGAAGGTTCGGCCATAGTGCAGTTCGTGGTCGACACCAACGGTCGCGTCGACCCGAAGTCGGTGACGCTCGTCTCGGCGACCCACCCCTTGTTCGGGAGTGCCGCGATCGAGGTCGCGAGGAAGGCCAGATTTACGGCCGGCCGGATCGCCTCCGGCGGCGAGATGCTGGCAGTGCCCGTGACGGTCCGGGCTCCGCTCAAGTGGACCCAGGCAAAATCGAAATAGGGAGGGCTCCGTGAATCTGTTTGATCTGATGAGCCGGATGACACTCTTCCCCTGGCTGGTGATTCTGCTGCTCGCCGCCATGAACGTGCTCACCCTCACGGTCGCCGCGATCAAGTGGTGGCAACTGCGCCGCATGCGTCGCGCGAACCGGCTCCTGTCACCTGCCTTCGGGCGCGCCCTGGAGGACGACCGCATCGACGACGCCATCGCGCTGACCCGCGAGCACGCGGCGGCGCCCCTCGGACGGGTCCTGGGCGAGGCACTGAGGCGGGTCGCGCCGCTCGTCGCGGATCCCGCGTACGCCGACCGCGCCGTCGAGACCGCGGAGCGGACGGTGACCCGCCAGCAGCTCGCCATCGCCGCCGAGCTCAAGCGGCACCTCTCGGCCCTCGCGACCATCGGGGCCACGGCGCCGTTCGTCGGGCTCCTCGGCACCACCATCGGCATCACCAACTCCTTCATGGGCATCGCCACCACCGGCGGCGGCGGGCTCGAGGCGGTCGCGGGCGGCGTGGGCGAGGCGCTGATCACCACGGCCGTCGGCCTCCTCGTCGCGATCCCGGCGCTCTGGCTCTACAACTACTTCATCACCCGTCTCGAAGAGCTGTTCGGCGAGCTCGCCTTCGCGAGCGACGAGCTGCTCGAGTGGCTGTCGCTCCGGCATGCGGGCGTGGCCTTCCGGTACGACGCCATGACGGCGGCCGGCGCAGGGGTGTGACGTGTCGGTCTCAATGCGGCGTGGCGGTGGGGTCGGGCCCGCGGGTTCGCGCGTCCCGTCCCTCGGCGCCCTGGGGGAATCGGGCGTGATGGGTGAGCTCAACATCACGCCGATGATCGACGTGATGCTGGCCCTCCTCATCATCTTCATGGTGGTGACCCCGGTCCTGACCGAATACTCCGCCGATCCGCCGCCGGCCATCCACGTGACGCCCCAGACCCTGCGCGACGCCGTCACCCTGGGCATCGACGCCCGCGGCACCTTTTTCCTGGGCGAGGACTCCGTGCCGGCCGCCGAGCTGGTGGAACGCCTGCGGGACCTCTACCTCACCCGTCCCGGCGACCACCTGCTCTACATCCGGGCCGACCGCCGCCTTCCCTACCGGGTCATGCTCGACGCGATCGATGCGGCCCGGGTCGCGGGGGTTCGGACGATCGGCGCGATCAGCCTCCCGAAGGGGCTTACCGCCGATTCTGCCGCCCTCCGCGAGGGCCGCTCGCCATGAGACGCCGCCGTCGACCTCGGCCCGCCGCCTCCGCCGGCGGCGGGGCGGTCTCCGACATCAACATCACCCCGATGGTGGACGTGCTGCTCTGTCTCCTCATCTTCACCATGGTGATCCAGCCGGGGCTGCTGAAGGGCGTCGATGTCCAGGTCCCGCCGCCGGAGCCGGTCGGCGCTGCCGCCAGCGCAGCGGAGAACCGGGACCAGATCATCCTGCGGGTGGCCAGAGGTCCGGCCTACACCCTCAACCACGAGGCGGTGGCCGCGGAGGCACTGGAGGCGAGGATCGCGGAGGTGTTCCGGGATCGGCGGCGCAAGGTGCTCTTCGTAGAGGGCGCCGAGGACGCGACCTACGAGGACGTCGTGGCCGCGGTCGACATGGCTCGCGGTGCGGGGATTCGGGTGATCGGGCTGGTGCCCCGGGATCGACCCCAGACGGAGGAACGGGGCGAGGGGCGCTGAAGGGCGGAGACCTCCACGAATGGATCGACTTCGAGACCGGGGAGGCGCTTTCGGGATTCGACCCAGCCCTGCCGAAAGTCTGACCCCTTCCCTCCCAAGTGCAAACCTCCATGAGGTGCGAGACAACCCTCTTCGGCGTCTATTGCGACGCGGACCATCTCTTGCTTCACATCATCTTGGAGAAGTGAGTCACCGCCCTTTGGGATGACCAGAAACCGTTTGCTAGCAATGCTTTACGCTATCGGCCATGGGCCACCAACGGCTGGTTGAATAGCATCATGGTCACTGCCCTGGCTCGCAACTCGTGCCAAATGCCAGAATTCCAGCATGACCTCAATCTCTATTGAATAGGGAGAATTGCATCGTATGTCTCGCTCCCGCCCGTGGCCTCTCTGCCTGATCATCTCATTGTATGCCACGGCTAGCCTATCGGGACAAGAGCTTCAGGAATGTGAGAGGCCCAACGACAAGACCCCGATTGAGTCATTCACCGTCACGTTTCCAGCCCCATTTCAGAGGACATACAATGCGACCGTGGAGACATTCGTCGCATCAGGGCTAATTCCAGATATGAACGCGCCAATAAGTAACCAAATACTGTGGACAAGCGCGGATCAAAGCAGTGAGTACGACTATTGGAAGAAGGTACGGACCATCCGTGCAGTGCTGTTTTCGGTCGAAGGTGGGACGACGGTGAGCATTTCCGCCCACGAGTTGACCACCAAGGGCAATCGTTCGTTGAGCAACAAGAACAAGGGCTATGGCTTCAAGGTCTGGTGTACTGCCCGCGCACTCGCGGATTCACTCTCAGCCCATTCCGCGATGCTGCAGACCGCTGCCGGCTCAAGCGCTGGGGCCGGTGATACGACGGAGGACACGCCGAACCCTCAAGCCGCAACCTGGGATCATCCGGCGGTCGAGTCCTTCAGCGTGGCGTTTGCAGTGCTGGAAGACGGTGGCAGTTCCGAGCGCGTGGCGGAGGCAATTGTCAACCCATCCTTTCTACCACCCGATCTCCTGCCTACAGTCGGCCGCAGCTTTCGCGCTGCCGACTTTGCCAAGAGTTCCAAACTGGCTGTCTTGCTAAGCGATCATTTGTGGCGGGGGAGGTACAAGGGCTTCCAGGCCGTCGCGGGCACGACCGTGACGATTGGTGGGCAAGAAGCAGTTATCGTCGGAGTTCTTCCACGAAGCTTTGACGTTCCGACTGGAGTCGACTTGTGGATGGCGAAACAGGAATAGGGGACTTAACAGCGCTTCACGTAGGAATGGAGGCAATCGTTTCGGGAGCGTAACGAAGCGGCCCTGGATGCCGCGAGGGCGAACGCACAATGGACTTCTTGCCGGGGCTTTCCCATGCGATTGGGACGGAAAAGCCCGGGGCGAAAGTCCGTCCACAAGCCGCCGGAATGTCCGTAAACTGGTCGGCGAAGGTCCGATGCAAGAGTCCGTGGGAGCCGAAGTCTTCGGGCTCGGCATACCTCCGAACCGTGCCAGTCACGCCTCCTGAAGCGCGCAGTGGTTCAGTCTCTGGTTCAGAAAAACCGAAAACCCCTTCAGACCTCGAAGGGGCAGCTCTCAACTCTATGGATAACATGAACCTACGTTGTAGCAGGGGCGGGACTCGATCCGAAGGACGAGGCCCTGACTTCGGGGAGTGTCAACGACCATAGCAGGGGCGGGACTCGATCCGAAGGACGAGGCCCAAAACAAAGGCCCCCTTTCGGGGGCATAGCAGGGGCGGGACTCGAACCCGCGACCCCGGCATTATGAGTGCCGTGCTCTAACCACCTGAGCTACCCTGCCGAACACAACAACGACGGAGGACTGAGGGGGCCAATGCTAGCCGAGCGCCTCGGCCCGGTCAAGGTTCCGAGGGCGGAAGTACACGAAACAGGAACTCCCCGTCCTTGATCATCCCGAACGACTCCCGCGCCACCCGCTCCTGCACCCGCGGATCCCGCTCGATGGCGATGGCCGCCTTCTCGAGGGAGTCCACCACCTCCTCGAGCTCCGCGACCGCGGCCGCCTCGCGCTGCTCGGCGCGCCGCAGTTCCCACCAGTTCCAGATGCTGTATTCCCCGCCCTGCAGCGCGAAGACCGCCGCCAGCGCGATGATGACCAGCCGGGCGATCGCGACGCGGCTCACAGCGGATAGAGGTCCCGGCCCGGGTAGTGGGCCACTTCATCGAGCTCCTCGGCGATGCGGAGGAGCTGGTTGTACTTCGCCACCCGATCGGTCCGGCTGGCGCTGCCCGTCTTGATCTGCGCCGCGCCGGTGGCCACGGCCAGGTCCGCGATGAAAGTGTCCTCCGTTTCGCCGGAGCGATGGCTGATGACCACCCCGTACGAGCTCCCCTTGGCGAGCTCGATGCATTGGAGCGTCTCGGTCAGCGTCCCGATCTGGTTGACCTTGATCAGGATGGCGTTGGCGGTGCCGGATTCGATGCCGCGCGCCAGCCGGTCCACGTTGGTGCAGAAGAGGTCGTCGCCGACGAGCTGCACGCGCTCGTGCAGCTTCTCGGTGAGCAGCGCCCACCCGTCCCAGTCGTCCTCCGCCAGGCCGTCTTCGATGGACACGATCGGGTAGCGGTCCACCCACTGGGTGTAGAGGGACACCATTTCCTGGGCGGTCCGCTTGCTGCCGTCGCCCTTCTTGAAGACGTACTTGCCGTCCTGGTAGAGCTCGGAGGCCGCCACGTCAAGCGCGATCGCGACGTCCTTGCCCGGCTGGTACCCCGCCGACTCGATGGCCTGCATTACCACGTCGAGCGCCGCCTCGTTGCTCGGGAGCATCGGGGCGAACCCGCCCTCGTCGCCGACGGCGGTCGAGAGCTTCATCCCGGTGAGCACCTTCTTCAGCGCGTGGAACACCTCGACCCCGATCCGGAGCCCCTCCGGGAAGGTGTCGGCGCCGATCGGGACGACCATGAACTCCTGCGCATCCACGTTGTTGCTGGCGTGCGCACCACCGTTGAGGATGTTCATCATCGGCACCGGCATGATGTGCGCCATCGGCCCGCCGAGGTACCGATAAAGCGGGAGGCCGACGTCGTCCGCCGCCGCCCGCGCCACCGCGAGCGACACCGCCAGGATCGCGTTCGCGCCAAGCTTGCTCTTGTTGGGGGTGCCGTCGAGATCCATCATCTCGCTGTCGATGAGGATCTGGTCCTCCGCCGCCATCCCCTCGAGCCGGGGCCCGATCAGCTCGTTGACGTTGCGGACCGCCTCCTGGACACCCTTGCCGGCGAACCGCTTCGGGTCGCCGTCCCGCAGTTCCGCGGCCTCCGCTTCGCCGGTGGAGGCCCCGCTCGGGACGGCGGCGCGGCCGTGGGCCCCGCTGGACAGGACGACGTCGGCCTCGACGGTGGGGTTGCCGCGGCTGTCGAGGATTTCACGGGCGTGGACTTCAATGATGGTCGACATGTATTCGCCAGGGAGTATGTGAACCAGCGCCAATTGCGCCTCAAGGTACCCGGCCTCCAGCCGACCCGTCAACGCGCGCCGAGAAGCACCATCGAGGCGCGCGCGGCGGCGCTCAGCTGGTTCCGATCGTCGTAGGTCAGCCCCGCGGTATCGATGGGCTCGCCGACCCGGACGACCACCGCACCAGGCCGGACGTTGAGGGCGCCCTTGGGGGTCCGCTCGAACGCCCCGTGAATGTAGAGCGGCACGAGCGGCACCCCCGCCCGGATCGCCAGGATGAAGGGACCCTTCTTGAACGGCAGCAGCCGGCCGTCTCGGCTCCTGGTGCCCTCCGCGAAGACCATCGCCGACAGCCCCTGGTGCAGCTGCGCCGCGGCGATGTCGTAGCTGGCGAACGAGGAAGCCAGGTTCCCCCGGTCGATGAAGATGTTGCCCGCCGACTGCATCGCCTGGCCGAAGACGGGGACGCGGGACAGCTCCTGCTTGGCCACGAACCGGAAGCTGTTGGGGACCGCCACCAGGAGCGCCCAGATGTCCACGAGCGAGGTGTGGTTGGCCACGAAGACATACGACCGGGAGCGATCCAGACGGTCGCCGCCCTCGAGCGACACCCTTACGCCATTGGCCCGGAGGATCAGCCCGGCCCAGTTGCGCATGATGCGGTCGTAGACGTTGTGCGGCGCGTAGCGGATGCCCACCCACGAGGCCAACACCGCCCAGCTGGCGTAGAAGGCCGTGACGGGGACCCCAACGACCAGGAGCCAGAGGGTGCGGAGCCAGTTCATCCGAAGTGGTCGTACCCGGCGAGCGTCGCGGGAACCCCGGCGAATGAGGCCGCGACGCCGGCCCCCCTTCGCACCTTGCCGATGCGCGTCAGGACCGTGCCGGTGTCCTGCTGGAACCGCCGCGCCTCCACGGCATCGAACGACTTCGGCAGGGCCACGAGGAGCTCGTAGTCCTCCCCGCCCCGCGCGGCGAACGCCTGGATCGGCTCGCCCCGGGCCAGGGCGACGGCGACCACGTCGGGATGCACCGGGAGCTGGTCGAGTTCGAGTTCGAGCCGCACGCCCGAGGCGGCCGCGAGATGCCCCGCGTCTCCACCCAGCCCGTCGGAGATGTCCATCATGGCGTGCGCGCCGTGCGCGGCGAGCCAGCGTGCCTCGGCGATCCGGGGCACCGGGTGGGCAAAGCGTTCGCGAGCCCCGGCTGCCGGCGTCCCTCCGGCCTGCCAGGCCATCAGCGCCGCCCGTGCACCGCCCAGCGCGCCGGTGACCCAGAGCGTATCGCCCGCCCGCGCCTCGGACCGGCCGACCGGCCGCGCGGCCCGGCCGACGACCGTGATGTCCACCACCCACACCGGCGCCAC
>ENA-UOWG01001111-UOWG01001111.1-activated-sludge-metagenome-genome-assembly--contig:-NODE-1111-length-28748-cov-20.801066_pt1 | contig 28748 bp, 27 predicted proteins | sample MGYA00238147_ERZ761563 | MGnify/ENA primary metagenome ERZ761563 (study PRJEB28884, sample SAMN05720216) | anaerobic digester metagenome | isolation source: active sludge of municipal... | reverse complement strand
CGCCGCCAAGCCTGCGGCGAAGAAGGCCGCCAAGAGCGCTGCCAGCAAGGCCGTGAAGCGCGGCAAGCCGCGCGGCCGCCCCCGCAAGAATCCGGCTTGAGATCGGCGTTGGTGCGCGCGCGCCGGGACCGGTAGCCCGCCGCACCCTGCGGCCCGGCTCGGGCTCAGACGACACGAGGGACGCCACGGCGTCCCTCGTGCTTTTCCAGGCCGAATCGCGCTAGGCGGCGCGCAGCACGTCCAGCCCGCCCAGGTAGGGGCGCAGCGCCTCGGGCACGGTGATGCTGCCGTCGGCGTTCTGGTAGTTCTCGAGCACCGCCACCAAGGTGCGCCCCACGGCCAGGCCCGAGCCGTTGAGGGTGTGCACCAGTTCGGTCTTGCCGGCGCCCGTCTTGTAGCGCGTGCCCATGCGGCGCGCCTGGAAGGCTTCGCAGTTCGACACCGACGAGATCTCTCGATAAGTGCCCTGCGCCGGCAGCCAGACCTCGAGGTCGTAGGTCTTGGCCGCGCCGAAGCCCATGTCGCCGGTACACAACAGCACCACCCGATACGGCAGGCCCAGCTTTTGCAGCACCGCCTCGGCGTTGCCGACCATCTCTTCGAGCGCGGCGTACGAATCCTCGGGCGTGGTGATGCGCACCATCTCGACCTTGTCGAACTGGTGCTGGCGGATCATGCCGCGCGTGTCGCGCCCGTAGCTGCCCGCCTCCGAGCGGAAGCAGGGCGTGTGCGCGGTGAGCTTGATCGGCAGATCGGCCTGCCGGAGCAGGTCGCCGCGCACCACGTTGGTGAGCGAGACCTCCGAGGTCGGTATCAGATAGAGCGTCTCGCCCTCGCCTTCCTGGCCACCCTTCTTGGCGGCGAACAGATCGGCCTCGAACTTGGGCAACTGGCCGGTGCCCACCAGGGTCTCGCGGTTCACGATGTAGGGCGTGTAGCACTCGGTGTAGCCGTGCTCGAGCGTTTGCACGTCGAGCATGAACTGCGCGAGCGCGCGATGCAGCCGCGCCACCGGCCCGCGCATGAAGGCAAAGCGCGCGCCGGCCAGCTTGGCCCCGGCGTCGAAGTCCAGCCCGAGCGGGCCGCCCAGGTCCACGTGATCCTTGACCGCGAAGTCGAAGGCGCGCGGCGTGCCCCAGCGGCGCTGCTCGGCGTTGGCGTGCTCGTCCTTGCCCTCTGGCACCGATTCGTGCGGCAGGTTGGGCACGTCGAGCATCAGCGCGTCGAGTCGGTCGCGGATGCCGGCGAGCTGATCTTCCAGCAGCTTCAGTTCATCGGGGATGGCGGCGGCCTCGGCCATCAGCGCGGCGGCGTCCTGGCCCTGGCCGCGCGCCACGCCGATCTGCTTGGAAAGCGCGTTGCGCCGCGCCTGCAGTTCCTCGGTGCGGGTCTGCACTGTCTTGCGCTCGGCCTCGAGCAGGTTGAACGCTTCCACCGGGAAGGCGTAGGGGCGCGTGGCCAGCCGCGCCACGGTGGCGTCGAGCTGCTTGCGCAGGAGATTGGTGTCGAGCATGGCGTGTCCTTGAAGGCCCGCATCGCGGACCGCGGAGAATGTCGCTGGGAGCGCGCGCGGCGGTGCCGCGCGCAAGGGCGATCAGGGCGCGGAGCGGGAACTTCGCGCGGCCGCGGTCCAAGCCGGCTCGGCACGGCCGACGCGGTGGGCAGGAAGGCAAAGATGCGGCTTCATGGAGCGGATTGTCGCGCCCGCGGTGCCGACCACGCAAGCCGCGACGGCGAACTACCAGGCCCGGTCGAAGAACTTCGCCAGGCCGTCCTCGCCCATCTGGCGGGCGTCGCCGATCTCGCCCTCGCGCGTGGCGTAGACCACGCGGCCCTGGGCGTCGAGCACGGCAATCGCCGGGATGCCCTTTTTCAGCGGCACGCCGTACTGCTCGGCCAGGTCGAGATTCTTCTTGAAGCGGCCCACGTCGACCTTGACCACCTCGAAGTCGCGCGCCACCAGCGGCTTGAGGCTGCCCTGCTTCATCGACTGGTCGAGCACGATGCAGTCCGGGCACCAGTTGGCCCCGAACACCACCAGCACCTTGCGCCCCCGGCTTGCGGCGGCGGCCAGGGCCTGCCCGATGTCGGCGTGCGCGTCGGCGCCCTCGTCGTAGGCGATCCACTTGCCGGTCGCGGGCGTGGCGGCCGCCGGCGCGTTCGCAGGGGTCGGCGCCGATGCCGCGCCGAACGGCGCAAGCGCCGCACTCAGGATCAGGGCCAGGCTTGCGGCCGGGAAGTCGAAGCGGATCATGGTGTTTCCTGGGACGTTCGCGCGGCGCGGTTGGCCTCGCGCAGTTGTTGCAGCCTCTCGGCGATGCGCGCCTCGAGACCCCGGTCGGTGGGCTGATACCAGGCGGCCTCGGGCACGCCCTCGGGCAGATAGCGCTCGCCTGGCGCGAAGCCGCCGGCTTCGTCGTGCGCGTAGCGGTAGGCGCTGCCGTAGCCCAGGTCCTTCATCAGCCGTGTGGGCGCGTTGCGCAGATGCATGGGCACGGGCCGGCTGCCGTCTTGCGCCACGAACTCGCGCACCGCGTTGTAGGCGGTGTAGACCGCGTTGCTCTTCGCGGCGACGGCGAGGTAGACGACGGCCTGGGCCAGGGCCAGTTCGCCCTCGGGCGAGCCGAGCCGCTCGTAGATCTCGGCCGCCTCGCGCGCCAGCGTGGTGGCGCGCGGGTCGGCCAGGCCGATGTCCTCGACCGCCATGCGGATCACGCGCCGCGCCACGTAGCGCGCATCGGCGCCGCCGTCGAGCATGCGCACCATCCAGTAGAGCGCGGCGTCCGGGTCGGAGCCGCGCACTGCCTTGTGCAGGGCCGAGATCTGGTCGTAGAAGGCCTCGCCGCCCTTGTCGAAGCGGCGCAGCGTGGCGGGCAGAGCGCGGCGCAGGAAGGCGGCATCCACGGCCGCCTGACCCTGCTTGCCCGCCATCGCCGCCACGACCTCGAGCGCGTTGAGCAGGCGGCGCGCATCGCCGTCGGCGGCGTCGATCAGCATGCGGCGGGCGTCCGCGTCGAGCCCGAGGCCGGGCAGCTCGCGCTCGATCGCGCGCTCGAGCAACCGCGCCGCCTCGTCGGGCGCGAGCGGCTCCAGCACGTAGACCGCCGAGCGCGACAGCAGCGCACCCACCACTTCGAAGCTCGGGTTCTCGGTGGTCGCGCCGATGAACACGAACAGGCCCGACTCCACGTGCGGCAGGAAGGCGTCCTGCTGGGCCTTGTTGAAGCGGTGCACCTCGTCGACGAAAACGACCGTGGCGCGGCCGGTGGTCCGCTGCGTGGCCTGAGCACGCTCCACCGCCTCGCGGATGTCCTTGACCCCGCCCAGCACCGCCGAGATGGCGATGAACTCCAGCCCGAAGGCGTCGGCCATGAGCCGCGCGAGTGTGGTCTTGCCCACGCCCGGCGGACCCCAAAGGATCATCGAGTGCGGCCGGCGTGACTCGAAGGCCGCGCGCAGCGGCCGCCCCTCGCCCAGCAGGTGCGCCTGCCCCACCACCTCGTCGAGGTGGCGCGGGCGCAGGCGCTCGGCCAGCGGCGCCGAGGCGGCAGGCACGGCGGCGGGCGAACCAAATAGGTCGGGGCCGGGATTGGTGCTGGTCACGCTGGCAGGCTAGCATCCGGCGCGTCCCGAGAGCGGCCGTCCGAGTCCGCCCTCGAACCCCCCACCCGAGGAGACCCCGTGCCCGCCTGCCCCGCCCCCAAGCATTCGCATCCCTGGCTGCGCGCCGCCTGCGCCGCCGCCCTGACGCTGGCGCTGCTCGAGGCCGCACCGGCGCACGCCCAGTCCGGCGAGGCCGCGCTGGCTGCCGCGGCGGCCGAGCCCGGCGCGGTGCGCACGCCCAGCGGGCTGGTGTTCCGCTCGCTCAGGGACGGCACCGGCGCCCAGCCCGCCGCCACCGACACGGTGCGCGTGAACTACCGCGGCACCCTGCCCGACGGGCGCGAGTTCGACTCGTCTTACAAGCGCGGCCAGCCCGCGAGCTTCGCGCTCAACCGCGTGATCGCCTGCTGGACCGAGGGCGTGCAGAAGATGAAGGTCGGCGGCAAGGCCAAGCTGGTGTGCCCGCCCTCGATCGCTTACGGCGATCGCGGCGCCGGCCGCGACGTTCCGCCTGGCGCGACCCTGATCTTCGAGGTCGAGCTGCTCGACGTCGCCCCGGCGCGCTGAGCATGGCGGCCGACGGCTCGACCCGGGCGGTGCTCTACGCGCTGGGCGCGAACACCGGCATTGCCATCACCAAGTTCGCGGCGGCGGCCTACACGGGCTCGGGCTCGATGCTCGCCGAGGGCATCCACTCGCTGGCCGACTGCGGCAACCAGCTGCTCCTGCTGCTGGGCATGAAGCGCGCGCAGCGGCCCGCCACGGCCGACCATCCGCTGGGCCATCACCGGGTCGTTTACTTCTACTCGATGATGGTGGCGGTGCTGCTGTTCTTCGTGGGCGGGCTGTTCTCGGTCTACGAGGGCGTGCATCGCGCCCTGAACCCCGGAGAACTGCACCAGCCCGTGGTGGCGCTGGCGGTGCTGGGCGTGGCCATCGTGCTCGAAGCCTTCTCGCTGTGGGGCGCGATGAAGGAGATCCGCAAGGTCCAGGGCGGCCGCAGCTTCATGCAGTGGTTCCGCGAGACGCGCGAGAGCGTGCTGATGGTCATCGCCGGCGAGGACATCGCCGCCCTTGGCGGCCTGGTGCTGGCCTTCGTGGCCGTGGCCGCCAGCGCGCTCACCGGCAATCCGCTCTACGACGCGCTCGGTTCCGTGGCGATCGGCGCGCTGCTGGTGGTCGTGGCCATCGCCGTGATGCTCGAGGTCAAGGGCATGATCGTGGGCGAGTCGGCCGAGCCCCGGCTGCGGGCCGAGATCGAGGCCTGGATCGTGGCCCGTCCCGAGGTCGACGAGGTGATGCGCATCGTCACCCTGCAATGGGGTGAGAAGCTGGTGGTGTCGGTGCAGGCCAAGATGCGCTGGCACGACGCGATCCCGGCGCTGATCGCCGACATCAACCGGGTCGAGGACGACCTCAAGCGGCACTTCCCGCAGGTGGGCTGGACCTTTTTCGAGCCCGACGTGCCGCACGCCCAGCGCGCGTGAACCTGGCGCTGCGTCCCTACCGGGCGGACGAGGCACGCGCCCTCGCCGCCTTGTATCGCGACTCGGCGCGTGGACTGGGGCCGGCCGCCTACAGCCCCGCGCAAGTCGCGGCCTGGGCGGCATCGGCCGAGGACGAAGCCGCGTTCGCCGCCAAGCTGGCCTGCGGCACGACGCTCGTGGCCGAGTTCGATGGGCGGCTGGCCGCCTTCGGGCAACTGCATCCGCAGGACCACCTCGCCCTGCTCTACACGGCGCCCGCCTTCAGCCGCCGCGGCATCGGCCGCGCCATCGCGGCCGCCCTCGAAGAGCGCGCGCACCAGGCGGGCTGCGCGCTGATCCACACCACCGCGAGCCGCCTGTCGCGCCCGCTATTCGCCTCACGCGGCTGGGTGCTCGATGAAGTCGAGCAGAGTCTGCACCGGGGCGTGGTGTTCGAGCGCTATCGCATGAGCAAGGGTCTGCTCGCGACCTGGGAGCACGCGCCGGCGCGCCGCGCGCGGGATCCTCAGGCCTGAGGCGCAGGGGCGTCGGTCGCGCTGGACGCCGGGGCGGCGACGTCGGCCGCGGCTGCGATCTGCCGCCCCGATGCCGGCGTCGCCTCGACCGGCCCGCGGTGGCAGAAGCGCAGCTTGCGCCCGCTGCCGCAGGGGCACGGCGCGTAGGGACCGCGGCGCTGGTCGGTCTGGGCGACCTCGCGCATCAGCTCGGCCGGAGCGCGGCCCGCATCGAGCAGGGCCCTCATGCGCTGCATCGCAGGCCGGGTGTGGGTGAAGAACTTGTAGAGGCCGGCACAGAGGTAGTTCTGTCCCTCCTCGCCATCGTGCGAGCGCGCGAAGCGATCCTTGGGGCAGCCGCCGTTGCACAGCGACCTCACCTCGCACTGGCGACACTGCTGGGTGAGCGAATCGAGCTTGTTGCGCCCGAACTCGCGCTGCGCGGGCGAGGCCACCAGTTCGAGCAGGTGCGTCTTGTGGATGTTGCCCAGCTTGAAGCGCGGTTCGACGAAGTGATCGCAGGCGTAGAGGTCGCCGTTGTATTCGAGCGCCGGGCCGGTGCCGCACTCGGGCGCGTGAATGCACAGCAGATGCCTGCCGTAGGTGGCCTCGAGCGTGACGTCGAACATCTGCACGTAGACGCGGCCGATGTCGTGGCGCACCCACTCCTCGAACACGTCGATCAGGAACTGGCCGTACTGCTCGCCCCCCACCGAACGCTCGGTCACGTGGTTGCCGGTCTGGGTGTAGAGCAGGCGCTTGCCGCGCGGCTGCGCGCTCCAGCCCAGGTTGGCGATGGCGATGGTGTCGGCGGTGGCGCGCTCGACGATGGGAATGAACTGGATCCAGGTGGCGCCCAGCTCGTCGCGGAAGAACTGGTAGACGCGCCGCCCGTGGTGCTGGTTGGCGGCGTTGACCGTGCACAACACATTGAAGTCCACGCGGTGGCGACGCAGCGCCTCCCAGCCCTTCATCACCAGGTCGAAGGTGCCCTTGCCGTTGCGGGTGACCCGGTAGGCGTCGTGCAGGTCGCGCGGGCCGTCGACCGAGAGGCCGATCAGAAACCCGTGCTGCTTGAAGAAGGCGCACCACTCGTCATCGAGCGCGATGCCGTTGGTCTGGAAGGTGTGCTGGATCCGCTGACCCGGCCGCTTGTACTGCTCCACAAAAGCCATGGTCTGGCGGAAGAAGGCCAGGCCCATGAGGGTGGGCTCGCCGCCTTGCCAGGCAATCGTCACCTCGGGCGCGCGGTGCGACTCGAGCAGCTGGCGGATGTAGGCCTCGTGCGTGGCCGCCGACATGCGGTGCTTCTCGTCCGGGTAGAGCGCCTCCTTGGACAGGAAGAAGCAGTACTTGCAGTCGATGTTGCAGGTCGAGCCCGAGGGCTTGGCGAGCAGGTGGAAGTGCGGCGGCGCCGTCGCGGCGATGAGCGGGTCGATCGCGGGGGAGGTGTTCGCAGACATGGCCGGCTCTCGGAAGCGGTTCGCAACTCGTCGCGAGCATAGCGACAGGGTGCGGTGGGGCGGGCGGCACCCCGGCCCGGCGTCGGGACATTGCACCGGGGCGGGGGGTGCCCTCCGCCCCGGGCGAGACTCTAACGAGCTGCCTTGCCGCTGACTTCGGGCTCGTCGGCCGAGTCGAACAGCGTGCGGGACAGGAAGCCCGCGGCAATCGCGCCGGCGATCGGCGCCACCCAGAACAGCCACAACTGCTGCAGCGCCCAGCCGCCCACGAAGAGCGCCGGGCCGGTGCTGCGCGCCGGGTTGACCGAGGTGTTGGTCACCGGGATGCTGATCAGGTGGATGAGCGTGAGCGCCAGACCGATGGCGATGCCGGCGAAGCCCACCGGCGCGCGCTTGTGAGTGGCGCCGAGGATGATGATCAGGAACATGAAGGTCATCACGACCTCGGTGACCAGCGCCGCGCCGAGGCCGTACTTGCCCGGCGAGTGCTCGCCAAAGCCGTTGGACGCGAAGCCGCCGGCCAGATCGAATCCGGCCTTGCCGCTGGCGATCACGTAGAGCACGGCCGCGGCGACGATGGCGCCGGCCACCTGCGCCACCACGTAGGGCAGCAGGCTCGCGGCCGGGAAGCGTCCGCCCGCCCACAGTCCGAACGAGACCGCAGGATTGAAGTGCCCGCCCGAGATTGGCCCCAGCGCGTAGGCGGCGGTGAGCACGGTCAGGCCGAAGGCAAGCGCCACGCCGGCGAAGCCGATGCCGAGTTCCGGGAAGGCCGCGGCCAGCACGGCGCTGCCGCAGCCGCCGAGCACGAGCCAGAAGGTGCCAATGAATTCAGCTGCAAGCTTGGGGGTCACGTCTCGAGTCTCCTGGGTGGGGCAGGTTGCAATGCCGGACGCGACTGCGCCGGCGGGGGTCGGGGCTACTTGTCTTCGAGCACGTCCGCGCCCTTGGGCGGCACGAAGCGGAAGGTGTCGGGCTCGACGCGCGGGTTGCGCTGCAGCTTGGAAAAGCTCAGGCGCGAAGTCTGGCCGAATCCGTCCACGAGTTCCATCTCCGCCGGCAGGCCGTCGCGAAAGCCGATGCGGATGCGCTCGAACGTGGAGTCGCGGGTGCGCGGGCGCGCGGCAATCCACGCCAGGCCCGCGGCCGCGCCGTCCTCGGCGACCTCGAACTCGCGTTCGAAATCGTTGGCGCCGAACAGGATCGAGGCCGGGCTCGCGGGCAGGCTGGCGGCGAGCTTGCGCACCGTCACCTGATTCAGGTCGCGGTCGTACATCCACAGGCGCTGGCCGTCGCTCACCAGCACCTGCTCGTAGGGCTGCTCGTAGGTCCAGCGAAAGCGCCCGGGACGCTGGAACACGAAGCTGCCGCGCGCGGGCTGGCCCACCGCCTGCCCGTCGCGGCGCGCGACGCGCTGGCTGAACTCGCCCTTGGCGCTCTGGGTTGCCGTGAGGAAGGCGCGCAACTGCTCGATGCCGCCCGAGGCATGCGCCGGCGCGACCCACGCGGCGGCGGCCAGGGCCAGCACCGCGGCCCACAGGTGGCCGCGAGCCTCGCGACCTGGGCGCGCGTCAGTTCTCATCGCGGCTGGGCACGATGATTTCGCGGTTGCCGTTGCTGTGCATGGCGCTCACCAGGCCGGCCTTTTCCATGTCCTCGAGCAGGCGCGCGGCGCGGTTGTAGCCGATGCGCAGGTGACGCTGCACCAGAGAGATCGACGCGCGGCGATGCTTGATCACCACCTCCACGGCCTGGTCGTAGAGCGGGTCGGCCTCGCCACCGCCTGCGCCACCCGCGGCGGCGGCCTCGAGGTTGTCCTCGGGCGCGTCGAGCAGGCCCTCGATGTAGTTGGGCGGGCCCTTGGCCTTGAGTACCTCGACCACGCGGTGCACTTCGCCGTCCGACACGAAGGCGCCGTGCACGCGGTTGGGCAGGCCGGTGCCGGGCGCCAGATACAGCATGTCGCCCTGGCCCAGCAGGGCCTCGGAGCCCATCTGGTCGAGGATGGTGCGCGAGTCGACCTTGCTCGACACCTGGAAGCCGATGCGCGCCGGGATGTTGGCCTTGATCAGGCCGGTGATCACGTCCACCGAGGGCCGCTGGGTGGCCACGATCAGGTGCATGCCGGCGGCACGGGCCTTCTGGGCGATGCGCGCGATCAGCTCCTCGACCTTCTTGCCGGTGACCATCATCAGGTCGGCCAGTTCGTCGATCACCACCACGATCAGCGGCAGGGTGTCGAGCGGCTCGGGCGCATCGGGCGTGAGGCTGAAAGGATTGGGCACGAACTCACCCTTGGCCCGCGCCTCGAGGATCTTCGCGTTGTAGCTCGCCAGACTGCGCACGCCCAGCTTGCTCATCAGCTTGTAGCGCCGATCCATCTCGCCCACGCACCAGTTGAGCGCGTTGCCCGCCTTGCTCATGTCGGTGACCACCGGGGCGAGCAGGTGCGGGATGCCCTCGTAGACCGAGAGCTCGAGCATCTTGGGGTCGATCAGGATCAGGCGGATCTGCGCGGGCTCGGCCTTGTAGAGCATCGACAGGATCATCGCGTTGATCCCCACCGACTTGCCCGAGCCCGTGGTGCCGGCCACCAGCAGGTGGGGCATGCGCGCCAGGTCCACCGTGATCGGCTTGCCGCCGATGTCCTTGCCCAGCGCCAGGGTGAGCAGCGAGTGGCTGTCGTTGTAGACCTGCGAGCCCAGGATCTCCTTGAGCTTGACCATCTGGCGCTTGGCGTTGGGCAGTTCCAGGCCCATCACGCTCTTGCCGGGAATGGTCTCCACGACGCGGATCGACACCAGCGACAGGGCACGCGCCAGGTCACGCGCCAAGTTCACCACCTGGCTGCCCTTCACGCCCGTGGCCGGTTCGATCTCGTAGCGCGTGATCACCGGGCCCGGGTAGGCCGCAGTCACCGTGACCTCCACGCCGAAGTCGCGCAGCTTCTTTTCGATCAGGCGCGAGGTGTATTCCAGGGTCTCGGTGCTCACCGTCTCGGTCTGCGCCGGCGGCTCGTCGAGCAGATCGAGCGTGGGCAGACGCGCGTCGCTGAGTTCGGCGAAGAGCGGCACCTGCTTTTCCTTCTGCACCCGCTCGGAGGGCGCCACGCGCGCCGGCGGGCGCTCGATATGCACCGGGGGCGTGTCGTCCTCGCGCACCCGCTCCTGCTCGAGGCGCTCTTCGCGCGCCTGCGCCACCTGGGCGCCGATGGCGCGGTCCTCGGCCTCTTCGCGCCGCTCGCTGACGCGCCGGAAGCGCCCTTCGATCAGCATGCCCAGGCGCTCGGCCACGCCCAGCCACGAGAAACCGAAGAACAGCGACAAGCCCACCGCGATGCCCACCAGCAGCGCCACCGTCCCGCCCGTGAAGCCCAGGCCCGAGGACAGGGCTTGCGCCACGGCGTCGCCCACCACGCCGCCGGGGGCGTCGGGCAGAGCGATCTTCAGGCTGTGCAGGCGCAGTGCCTCGAGCCCGCTGCTGGCGCCCAGCAGCAGCCCGAAGCCCAGGCCGCGTGCCCAGCCCGGCAGCCTTTCGGCGGCCACGCCAACGCGCTCGTGCAGGCGGCGCCAACCGGCCGCCACCAGCACGAGGGCCGCCGCCACCCACCACCAGGCCGACAGCCCGAACAGCAGCAGCAGCACGTCGGCCACCCAGGCGCCCGCGCGACCGCCGAGATTCTCGAAGCGCGTCGCGCCGGTGGCGTGCGAAAAGGCGGGATCGGCCTTGCTGTAGCTGGCAAGCACGAACAGCAGGGCCAGCGCCGCCACCGCGGCCAGAATCCAGCCCGCCTCGCCCAGCAGGCGAGCAAGCCGGCCCCGGACGGGCGCGGGTGCGGGGGGGAGCGTCTTCTTGCCGCGGCCCCGCACCCAGGCACCGCCGGGGGGGGCGCCGAGCGCCGATTCCTGAGAGCTTTGAGGCATGGCGCCGATTATAGGTGGGGGCTCGCGGCAGATTCGTCGCGCACCTGGCGTGTTCGCGGCAAGGTCTCGCGGCTTCGTCGCAGGCGTTGCCCAGGGTGGCGGTGGCGCCCGACAATCGCGCCATGGCTACTCACGCCGCCTTCGCGCTCCCGGACGACGCCCCCGCCCCGGCGGACGCGGGCGCGCGGGCGCGGGCCCGGGAAGCCTTGCTGGGCGTGATCAATCTGCGGGTGATCGCCGCCACTTTCTTCGTGGTGCTGCTGGTGGTGGCCAGCTACGCCCCCTGGCACTTCATCTACAGCAATGCGGGCGCGCTCGACGCAACGCTGCAACTGGTGCGCTACCTGCGCCAGAGCCTGGTCACCGCCTATCTCGTGCTGATCGCCCTGGGCGTCGGGCAGGCCCTGGCAGCCGCCGGGCGCTGGTCGATCGCGCGCACCCTGATCGTCAGCCTGACGCTGATCGTCCTGGGGGCGCTGGTGTCGATGTTCGTGCGCGTGTGGCTGGCCGGCGCCTCGCTCTCCGAGGCACGTGCGCCCTATTGGCTCGCAGTGCTGGGGCTGTGGGTGTTCATCGGCGGACTGGCCTGCGTGGCCTTCTGGCAGCGGCGCCAGGAGTCGGCCGAGCGCGCCGCGCTGGCCCAGCTGCGCCGCAGCCACGACCAGCTCGAGGCCCAGCGCTGCGAGGCGCAGCTGGCCGCGCTCAACGCGCAGATCGAGCCGCATTTCCTGTTCAACACCCTGGCCAACGTCAAGCGGCTCTACGAGATCTCGCCCGCCCGCGGGCGCGAGATGATGGCCAGCCTGATCGAGTACCTGCGTGCCGCCTTGCCGCTGATGCGCTCGGGCGGCTCGACCCTGGGGCGCGAGCTCGAGCTGGTCGGTGCCTTCCTCAGCATCCTCAAGATGAGGATGGGCGAGCGGCTCGATTTCCACATCCGCGCCGCCCCCGCGCTGCACGCCGCGCGCGTGCCGCCGCTGGTGCTGCCGACCCTGGTCGAGAACGCCGTCAAGCACGGCCTGTCGCCGCTGCCGGCCGGCGGCCAGGTCGAGATCGGTGCCGAGCGCGAGGGCGACACGCTGCTGCTGTGGGTGCAGGACAACGGGGCCGGCTTCAGCGGCAGCGGCGGCGCCGGGGTGGGCCTGGCCAACACCCGCGCCCGCCTGGCCGCCCTGTACGGGCCACGCGCCAGCCTGGCGCTGCGCGCGGCCACCCCGCGCGGCGTGCGTGCCGAGGTGCGCCTGCCGTGGTCGGAGGCCGCGTGAGCGCCTCGACGCTGCCGGCGGCGCGTGACGGGCTCGGGCCGCTGGCCTACGTCGCGCGCACGCTGCGCGCCGCGCCACGCTGGGTGTGGGGACTGGGGCTGGCGATCACCCTGATCCTGGTCGCGCTCAACACGCAGTGGCTGCTCGAGACCGGGGCCGAGGTGGGCTACGCCCGCGCGGCCGCGGTGCGCATCAGCATCCAGGCCTGGGTGACCTTCGTGGTGCTGATCGGATGGCTGCTGGCCGATGCGGGCAGCGATGCCCGCGCTCCGCGCCGCTGGCGCGTCGGCCTCGCCCTGGTGGCCAGCGCCTTCGTCGCCGCTTTCGGCGCCATCGCCATCGGCGCAATCAGCGGCGTGGGCGCCACGATGGAGGCCGGAATGCGGGCCAAGGGCATCGCGCCGCCCTCGCTCGGGTTCGAGGTGCTCGGCGTTGCCTTCGAGATCCTGGTGATGTCGACCCTGATCATCGCCACGCTCGAGGTCTCGCGCCGGCGCCGGCTCACGCGCGCAGCACTCGAGGCCGCCGCCGCCGAGAGCACGGCCCTGTCGCGCCGCATGCTCGAGTCGCGCCTGGCGGCGATGCAGGCCCAGGTCGAGCCGCAGTTCCTGTTCGAGAGCCTGGTGGCGATCGAGGCGCTGTACGAGCGCGACTCGCGGCTCGCCGCCGAGACGCTCGACGACCTGATCGCCTTCCTGCGCGTGGCTCTGCCGCGGCTGCGCGAGAGCGGCTCCAGCCTGGCCGACGAGTTCGCTCTGGTGCAGGCCTACGCGCGGGTGCTGGCCAGCCTGCACGGGGGCGCGCCGCGCGTCACCCTGGCCCTGCCGCAGACCCTGGCCACGCGGCGCTTCGCGCCCATGCTGCTGTTGCCGCTGCTGCAGCGCGCTGCCCGCGAGGCGGTGCCTGCCGCGCTGGGGCTGGCCGCCCGCGCCGACGGCGATCGGCTGATCGTCGAGCTCGACTTCGCGCAGCCAGGCCTGTGCCGCGCCGACGAGGCCCTGGCCCGCGTGCGCGAGCGCCTGGCCGGCCTGTACGGAGCGCGTGCCCGGCTCGACTGCACCGAGGACGCCGAGCGCACCCGCCTGACCATCACCGTGGATAGCGACGCATGACCCACGCCACCGCCCTCGTCGCCGAAGACGAGTCCATCCTGCGCGAGCAGCTCGTCGAGCAGCTCGGCGCGCTCTGGCCCGAGCTCACGATCGTGGGCGAGGCCGCCGACGGCGTGCAGGCGCTGCGCATGCTGGGCGAACTCGCACCCGACGTGCTGTTTCTCGACATCGAGATGCCCGGCGCGACGGGGCTGGAAGTGGCGCGCCAGGCCAGCGGCCGCTGCCACGTGGTGTTCGTGACCGCCTACGACCAGCACGCGGTGGCGGCCTTTGACCAGGGCGCGGTCGACTACGTGCTCAAGCCTCTGTCGGCGGCGCGGCTGTTTACCGCGGTGTCGCGGCTCAAGCAGCGCATCGGCCAGGCACCGGCCCGGATCGACGCCGCAATCGCCACTCTGGGGGCGGCGCCCGCGCCCTCGGGCGCCCGCCAGCCGCTGCGCTGGATCAACGCCTCGGTGGGGCAGAACCTGAAACTCATCACGGTCGACGAGGTGGCCTACTTCCAGGCCGACAACAAGTACACGCGGGTGGTCACGGCCGAGGGCGAGGCGCTGATCCGCAAGTCGCTCAAGGAGCTCACCGACGAGCTCGATGCGCAGCAGTTCTGGCAGATCCACCGCTCGACCGTGGTGAACGTGAGCGCGATTGCCGGCGCGACGCGCGACTTCCGCGGCCGGCTGATGCTCAAGCTCAAGAACCGGTCCGACCAGTTGCTGGTGTCGGACACCTACACCCACCTGTTCCGGCAGATGTAGCGGCCGTCCGGCTGCGAGCCTGCGGGCGTGCCGGAAGCGCCCCCGCACCGACCCGGGTCAGCGTGCGGCACTCAGCGACGCGGGTAGGCGATGCTCCACTCGCGCCACCACGCGAGCATGCGCAGCAGCACGGTGGCGAGCGCCGCCAGCCACAGGGCATTGACCTCGCCCAGGCCCGACCAATCCAGCCCCATGTAGATCCAGCACCCGGCGAAGGCCGCGGTCGCGTAGGGGCGGCCATCGCGCAGCACGATCGGCACCTCGTTGAGGATCACGTCGCGCAGCACGCCGCCGAACACGCCGGTGACCACGCCCAGCATGGCCGACGAGAACAGCGGCAGGCCCGCCTCGCGCGCCAGCGCCGTGCCGGCCACCGAGAAGATGCCCAGGCCCACCGCGTCGGCCAGGATGAACAGCCAGCGCGGCAGGTGCCGGTGGGTCAGGCGCAGCACGTAGGGGGCGAGCGCGGTGAGCGCGAACACGATCAGCACGTAGCCCTCGTGCTCCACCCAGTAGAAGGGGCGGCGATCGAGCAGCACGTCGCGCAGGGTGCCGCCCCCGAAGGCGGTGATGAAGGCCACGACGAACACGCCGACCGGGTCGAACTGCTTGCGTTCGGCCTCGATCAGGCCCGAGACCGCGAAGGCCATCACCGCACCGAACTCGAGCAACTGCAGCAGGTCGGCCGAATTCATGGGCCGTGGCGTCCCGGGCGTCGCTCGGCGGGCGCGAGCAGCACGATCAGCGCGCCGCTGCCGCCGTCCGCCGCGCGCGCCTGGGTGTAGGCGAGGACCTCCTCGCGCTGCGTCAGCCAGTGCCGCACCTTGCCCTTGAGCACGGGCAGGCGGTCGCGCGAGCCCAGGCCCTTGCCGTGCACCACGCGCACGCAGCGCACACCGGCGCGGGCGGCCTCATGCAGGAAGGCCGAGAGCGCGGCGCGCGCCTCGTCGACCCGGTGGCCGTGCAGGTCGACCTCGGCCTGCGTGCTCCAGTGGCCGCGCCGCAGCTTGTTGATCACGTCGGGTCCGAGGCCGGGACGCCGCCACGACAGCTGATCGTCGGTCTCGAGCAGGGTGTCGGGATCGATCCCGTCCGACAGCGACTCGCCGAGCACCGCACGCTCGTCGGCCTCGCGCGAAGTCGCCCGCGGCGGGTGCGACGGACGGGGCATGGGCCTGCGGCCCGGTGCCGGCAGGGGCCGCACGCCGCCGAGCTCGCGCATCGCGTGCTCGAACTCGTCGCGCTTGCGCTCGACCTCGGCCTCGAGGCGCGCCTGCTCGGCGCGGTTGCGGGCCTGTTCGCGACCGCGCTCGAGCAGCGCCTGGCGCAGGCGCTCGAGTTCGCCCAGCTGCTTGAGGGGCACCGGAAGGCGGCGCGCGGCCTAGGCGCCGACCGCCGCCGCGAGCGGCTGGTCCTCGGTGCTGTGTGCCTCGAGCCAGCGCTGCGCATCGAGCGCCGCCATGCAGCCCGTGCCGGCCGAGGTGATGGCCTGGCGATAGACGTGATCGGCCACGTCGCCCGCCGCGAACACGCCCGGCGCACTGGTGGCGGTGGCCATGCCTTCGATGCCGCTCTTGACGACGATATAGCCGCCGCGCATTTCCACCTGCCCTTCGAAGATGCCGGTGTTGGGGTGGTGCCCGATGGCGATGAACACGCCTTGCAGGGCGAGCTCGCGCGTGGCGCCGCCCACCTTGTCGCGCAGGCGCACGCCGGTGACGCCGGAGTCGTTGCCCAGCACCTCGTCGAGCTCGCACCACAGGTGGAGCGCGACCTTGCCCTCGTCGACCTTGCTCATGAGCTTGTCGATCATGATCGGCTCGGCGCGGAACTTGTCGCGCCGGTGCACGAGATGCACCTTGGAGGCGATGTTGGCCAGGTACAGCGCCTCCTCGACGGCGGTATTGCCGCCGCCCACCACCGCGACCTCCTGGCTGCGATAGAAGAAGCCGTCGCAGGTGGCGCAGCCCGAGACGCCCCGGCCCATGAAGGCCTCTTCCGACGGCAGGCCCAGGTACTTGGCCGAGGCCCCGGTGGCGATGATCAGCGCGTCACAGGTGTAGTCGCCGTTGTCGCCCGACAGGCGCATGGGCTTCTCGGCCAGGTGCGCGGTGTGGATCTGGTCGAACACCAACTTGGTCTCGAAGCGCTCGGCGTGCTCGAGAAAGCGCTGCATCAGTTCGGGGCCTTGCACGCCCTTGGGATCGGCGGGCCAGTTGTCGACCTCGGTGGTGGTCATGAGCTGGCCGCCCTGGGCGAGGCCGGTGATCAGGGTGGGCGAGAGATTGGCGCGCGCGGCATAGACCGCCGCGGTGTAGCCGGCGGGTCCCGACCCAAGGATCAGGACGCGCGAATGCTTGTCGGACATGGGGAACTCCCTGAGGAACCTGGCTCGTCCAGGCATGGAGAAGAACGGCGCGATTATAGGTGGGGGCCAGACGCGGCCCGATCAAGCCGCTCGAGCGCGAGAGCATTCACCGAGGTCCCTTTGCGAAGCACCCGCTGCGCCGTGCTGCCTGGCTCGCTGCCTGGCGCACAACCACCCTGCCCCAGCGCCGGCGGGCAGGCTCAGCCCGCCGTGGCCGGCCAGCGCTTGTAGTAGCACTTGCCGCCCGGCCCCGAGCACAGCAACAGCCAGCGCGCCTGGGCCGCGCGCAGTTCGTAGGCCGCATACCCGCGCGTGCGCTTCTTGGCGATGTAGGTGGCGATCGCCGGATCGATGCCGGCTGCCGGCTGAAAGGGCGCGAGCCGGGCCTCGAGCGCGGGGAAGGCGTCGCTTGGGAAGTGGAACCAGCCCTCGGCCTGGCCATCGTCGGGATCGGCCTGCACGCGGATCAGCGTGGCCTCGGCGGGCAGGATCTCGGGCAGCAGACCCTGGCTGAGCACGCCCGCGCTGCGCGCGGCCTCGAGCGTCGGATAGTCCTGCGGCGCAGGCCCGCAGGCGGCAAGCACCAGGCACACGCCCGACGCTGCCAGCGCGCGCGCGCTCACACCGCGGATTCGCCGGTCTCGCCCGTGCGGATGCGCACCACCTGCTCGATCGCGGTGACGAAGATCTTGCCGTCGCCGATCTTGCCGGTGCGCGCGGCCTTTTGGATCGCGTCGATCGCCGCCTCGACCAGGTCGTCGGCGACCACCGCCTCGACCTTCACCTTGGGCAGGAAGTCCACCACGTACTCGGCGCCGCGGTAGAGCTCGGTGTGGCCCTTCTGGCGGCCGAAGCCCTTGACCTCGGTGACGGTGAGACCCGACACGCCCGCCTCGGCCAGGGCCTCGCGGACTTCGTCGAGCTTGAAGGGCTTGATGACGGCGGTGATCTGCTTCATGGCGTGGGCTCCGGAGTTCACTGCGATTCTAGGCTGCGGGGGCGAGGGGCGGCGGCGCTCAGCCCTCGTCCTCGCGGAAACGATTGGTGATCGGGTAGCGCCAGTCACGCCCGAAGCCGCGTTCGCTGACGCGGATGCCGACCGGACTCTGGCGGCGCTTGTACTCGGCGCCGCGGATCAGGCGGATGACGCGCGCCGTGGTGGCCTCGTCGTAACCGGCCGCGACGATCTGCGCCCGGGTCTGGCCGCGCTCCATGTAGCGCTCGATGATCGCGTCGAGCACCGCGTAGGGCGGCAGCGAATCCTGGTCCGTCTGGTCTGCCTTGAGCTCGGCACTGGGCGGGCGCGTGAGGATGCGCTCGGGGATCACCGGCGCGATGCGGTTGCGGTAGTCGCACAAGCCGTAGACCAGGGTCTTCAGGATGTCCTTGATCACCGCGAAGCCGCCCGCGAGATCGCCGTAGAGCGTCGAATAGCCCACCGCGGTCTCGCTCTTGTTCCCGGTGGTGAGCACGATGGCGCCGTACTTGTTCGACAGGGCCATGAGCAGGGTGCCGCGGATGCGCGCCTGCAGGTTTTCCTCGGTCGTGTCCCACGGCAGGCCGCGGAACTCGTCGGCCAGCGTGCCGAGCAAGGCGTCGAAGGCGGGCTTGATGGGCAGCACGTCGTAGCGCACGCCGAGGTTCGCCGCCAGCTGGCGCGCGTCGTCGAGGCTGATCTGCGCGGTGAACTGGCTGGGCATCATCACCGCGCGCACGCGCTGGGCACCGAGCGCATCGACCGCGATGGCCAGCGTCAAGGCCGAGTCGACCCCGCCCGAGAGCCCGATGATCGCGCCCGGAAAGCCGTTCTTGCCCAGGTAGTCGCGCACGCCCAGCACCAGCGCGGCGTACACCGCGGCGTCCTCTGCCGGTTCGGGCGCCAGTTCGCCCGCCTGGGGCACGCCGTCGACAAAATCGACCAGCAGCAGAGCGGTCTCGAAGTGCGGCGCCCTGGCTACGACACCGCCCTGCGCGTCGAGAGCAAACGAGGCGCCGTCGAAGACCAGCTCGTCCTGCCCGCCCACCAGGTTGGCATAGACCAGGGCCAGGCCCGCGCTCGTGACATTCGCACGCATGCGCTCCAGCCGCAGCGCCTGCTTGCCACGGTGAAACGGCGAGGCGTTGGGAACCAGCAGCACCTGCGCGCCGGCGTCCTTCGCGCGCTGCGGCACGGCCGCAAACCAGGTGTCCTCGCAAATCGCCAGCCCGAAGCGCGTGCCCGCGACCTCGAACACGCAGGGCCGACCGTCGGGCGTGAAGTAGCGCGCCTCGTCGAACACCGCGTAATTGGGCAGCTCGCCCTTGCAGTAGGTGGCGGCGATGCGTCCGGCATGCAGCACCGAGGCGGCATTGAAGTGCCGGCCCTCGCGCGCCAGCGGGTGGCCCACGATCACGCGCAACTCGGGGAACTGCAGCAACTGGGCCGCGAGGCGCTCGAGCGCGGCGTCGGCGGCCGAATAGAATGCCCGCCGCAGGAGCAGGTCCTCGGGCGGGTAGCCGACCAGCGAGAGCTCGGGCGTGAGCAGCACCTGCGCGCCTGCGGCCTGGGCGCGCATCGCCGCATCGAGCAGGCGGCGGCTGTTGCCCTCGAGATCTCCGACCACGGGGTTGATCTGGGCGACCGCGACGCGGACTCTGGAGTTCATCGATACACGGGCGGAGAGTGGCCGGAAATTATTGCACGCGGGTCGCTGCCGACCCGCAGGCGCTGGGGACCGCGTGGGATGCCCTGCTGCCCGAGGCACCCGGCAGCGTCTTCCTGCAGCGGGGCTTCATCGCGGCTCTGCACGACAGCGGCGCGGCGAGTGCGGCCACCGGCTGGCAGCCCGAGGTGATCGCGCTCGAGCAGGCGGGCGAGGTGGTGGCGGCCGCGCTCGCCTACCGCAAGTTCCACAGCTACGGCGAGTACGTGTTCGACTGGGCCTGGGCCGAAGCCTACGAACGCCACGGACTCGCCTACTACCCCAAGAGCCTGTGCGCCGTGCCCTTCACCCCGGTGCCCGGCCCGCGCCTGCTGGCGCGCGACGGCGCCGCACGCTTGGCGCTGGCGCGCGCTCTGGTGGAGCACGCGCGCGCGAGCGGGCTGCCTTCGCTGCATGTGCTGTTCACCGATCCGGCCGACACCGCCGCGCTCGCCGAGGCAGGCTGCCTGGTGCGGCAGGGCGTGCAGTTTCACTGGTTCAACCGCGGCTACCGCGACTTCGGTGACTACCTGGACGCGCTCGCCCAGTCCAAGCGCAAGAAGGTTCGCGCCGAGCGCCGCAAGGTGCGGGAGGCCGGGGTGGAGTGCGAGGTTCTGACGGGTCCGGAACTGGTCGAGGCCGACTGGGCCTTCTTCCACCGCTGCCATGCACGCACCTACGCGGCGCGCGGGGCGCGGCCCTACCTGAACCTCGACTTCTTCCTGAGGGTCGCCCGGGCGCGGCCCGAGGCGCTCGTGATGGTGCGCGCGCGCCGCGCAGGACGGGCGATCGCCGCGTCCCTGGCGTTCACCGACGGCAGCCGGCTCTATGGACGCTACTGGGGCGCGCTCGAAGAGGTGGACTGCCTGCACTTCGAGGTGAGCTACTACACGCTGATCGAGCACGCCATCCGCGCCGGGCTGACGGTTTTCGAGGGCGGAGCGCAGGGGGAACACAAACTCGCTCGCGGCTTCGAGCCCGTCACCACGCACTCCGCGCACTGGCTGGCTCACCCCGAGTTCTATGCCGCGGTGGAGCGCTACCTCGCGCGCGAGCGCACCGGTGCCGCCGAGTACTTCGAGGAACTGAACGAGCGCAGCGCGCTGCGCGCGCGCCCGGCGGCGCTCTAGAAGGCCGGCTTGGGCGAGGCGGTCTGGTAGGCAGCCACGCCGGCGAGGATCTCGCGGCGCGCCTCGTCAGGTCCTTCCCAGCCCGCGACCTTGACCCACTTGCCGGCCTCGAGGTCCTTGTAGTGCTCGAAGAAGTGGCGAATGGTGTTCAGGATCTCTTCGGGAAGGTCAGTGGCCGCCAGCCAGCGCTTGTAGCGCGGCAGGCACTTGACGATCGGCACCGCGAGCAGCTTGGAGTCTCCGCCGGCCTCGTCCTCCATCTTGAGCACGCCCAGCGGCCGGCAGCGCACCACCACGCCCACCTGCAGCGGAAATGGCGTGACGACCAGCACATCCACCGGGTCGCCGTCGTCCGAAATGGTGTGCGGGATGTAGCCGTAGTTGCAGGGGTAGACCATCGAGGTGCCGATGAACCGGTCCACGAACAGCGCCCCGGTTTCCTTGTCGACCTCGTACTTGATCGGGTCGGCGTGCGCCGGAATCTCGATGATGACGTTGAAATCCTCGGGCAGATTGCGCCCGGCACCGACTCTGTCTAGACCCATGCGTGCTCCGCGGCTCGCGCCGCGTCCTTTCTCGGGGAGGCTTGGAGGACTGCGGCCATTGTAGCGGCGCAGCCACCTGCGCACGGCCGGGAGGGCGCCGGTGCCGCACCGCACATAGACGCTGGTGGCCCGCCTCCAGCAAAGTCGCGGCGGTGCGGCAAAGCGCCGCGGTTCGCAGTTCCCACAGAGAAGCCCATGAGTCCCGACGCCAGCCTGCCCTCCCCCGCCGCACCTCCCAAGCTGCCCGAAGTGCGCCGCGTCGGCCTCGGCGAGCCCCTCCGCTGGCTGGCGGCCGGCTGGCGAGATTTCCTGGCGACCAGGTTCTCTGGCGCGTTCTACGGCGCGGTCTTTGCCGCGATGGGCCTGGCGGTGCTCGCCGTCTACCGCTGGCAGTGGCAGTTCGCCTGGAGCCTGATCGCCGGCTTCTTTCTGCTCGGGCCCTTCGTATGCCTGGGCCTGTACGCCATGTCGCGCGAGCTCGAGCAGGGGCGAGCGCCCAGCCTGATCAACTCTCTCACCAGTTGGCGCGTCAACCCGGCCAACATCGCCTGGATCGCCTCGATCCTGGCCTTCGTGTTCATCATCTGGGGGCGGGTCTCCGCCGTGTTCTTCGCGCTGGTCGCGAACCACGACTTTCCCACGCTCAGCGGACTGCTCGAACAGGTCTTCAGCCTCGCCAACTGGCCCTATCTTCTCGTGTGGGGAGCGGTGACCTGCTTGTTTGCGATGCTGGCCATCTCGGTAGGCGCGGTCTCGCTGCCCATGCTGCTCGACCGGCGCGTGGACACGCTCTATGCACTGATCACCAATGTGCGAGCGGTGTGGCTCAACCCGCTGCCGATGGCGCTGTGGGCCGTTCTCGTGATCCTGCTGGTCACGCCCGCGCTGGTGCTGGGCATGGTCGGGCTGCTGGTGGCCGCCCCGATCGTCGGGCACGGCACCTGGCACGCCTACCGCAGCCTGGTGGGCGAGCCTCCGCCCGACGAGCCCGACCGCCGCTGAGAGCCGCTAGAGCAGTTGCTCGCGCCGCACCGGACGCCCGGCGGCGTTGAGCCAGGGCGCCGCGTCGGCCATCAGGTTGGCAAATCCGAGCGCGGCCTGCCGGTAGTGCTCGGCCGCCTTGGCCTCGTCGCCCACTGCCTCATCCAGCCGACCCAGGGCAAGCAGCGTCGCCGGATGCGTCTGGGTGCGCAGGCTGTCGTCGAGGTAGCTGCGCGCCTTGCCCCAGAGCTGGTCACGCAGGCACAGCAGTCCCGCGCAGCGTGCCAAGGCGGCGCGCATCTCGGGCTCGCGCGGTGGCGTGCGCATCCAGACTTCGACCTTCTCGATCTGTTCGCGCGACGGGAAGACCTGGGCACGGGAGTACTCGTCGAGCAGGCGCGGCGCGTTGACCTCGTCCCACTCCTCGGTCAGCGCCGCCTCGATCGCCGTGGCCGCCTGACGCCCCCGGCCCGCGAGGTTGAGCAGGCGCGCCGCCTCGAGGGCCAGGCCGGGCACCCGGCGCTCGGCTGCCGGAATCGCCAGCCAGGTGCGCTCGAGTTCGGCCGGGTCGTGGCGCCGCTCGAGCAGCAGTTCGCGGTAGCAGGACTGCTTGAGCCGGCGTGCCACCACGGGATGCAAGGCGTCGCGCTTGTCGAGGGCGCGCACCAGCTTGAGAGCCTCGGCCCAGTGCCCCGCCTGCAGATGCGCGTTGAGTGCGATGCGGCTGGCCTGGATGGTGCGGCCGCGCCCGGACTGCAGCTCCTGCACGGCCGCCAGGGCCTCGTCGTTGCGGCGCTGCTCGGTGAGCAGCTCCGCGCGCGTGACCAGGCGCGCCGTGGACAGTTCCGGATCGGACTCGGCGGCGGCCAGCCAGTCGTCGCGGCGCGGATACTCCTGCATGCGATGCGCCGCCCGCGCGCCGATCAGCGCGGCGATGCCAGCCAGGGGCTGCGCGGAACTCGCGGTGCGTGCGGCGCGCTCGGCCCGCGCGAAGCGACCTTCGAGCAGGAAGCGCAAGGCCTCGCGCAGCGCGCGCGCGGCGCCGATCTCCTCGCGGCGCGCGTGGTACAGACGCACGCGCTCGGGAAAGTCGGCCAGGGCCTGGGCCCAGCGCGACAGCAGCCACACCGCCAGCAGCAGCACGAACAGCAGCGCCAGGAACAGGTTGAGCGACAGGTCCACCCGCCAGGGCGGAAGCAGGAAGGCCACGTTGCCCGCCTCGGCCTGCGCGAGCAAGGCCAGTGCTCCCGCCGCGATGGCGAGCAGCACGATCCAGAAGAGCCAGCGCATCGTCGCCCTAGCGCGCGCTCGCGCCGGCGCGAAGCTGGCGCGCGGCGGCGACGCTCTCGCCGATGCCCGGCACTTCCACGCTGAGCGCCGCCTTGGCGAGCTGGCGCAGCTGCGTCAGCGCCGCCCCCACCGCGGGGGCCGTCGCGTCGAAGTAGCGCGTCACCAGCGCCTCGGCCTCGGCGAGGTCGGCACGGAACACGCGATCGTTGCGCGCCAGCAGAGCCTGGCGCGCCCCCAGCAGGCGCAGGCGCAGTTGCTGGCGCACGAGCTGCTGCTGCGCCGGCCCGAGCAGCAGAGCCTCGGAAGTGGCCACCTCGCGGATGCGCACCAGGTCGCCGAACTCGCGGGCGATCCACGCGCGCAGCCTTCCCCACAGATCGTTGGCCCCCAGCACCGGCGGCGCCACGCCCGGGGCCGGAGCACCCTTCGCGGCGGGCCGGCCCTCCGAGAGCAACGGCCAGGCCTCGGCACCCTGGGCCAGCTGATCGAGCTTGAGCGCCATGCCGGTCACGTCCACGCTGGGCGCGGCACGCAGGCGCTCGATGTCGCGGGCCAGCGCCCGGCGCATGGGCAGGAAGCGCGCGTTGTCGAGGCGGGCGAGCCTTGCATCGGCCGCCTGCAGGGCGGCCAGCGCGGCGTTGACGTTGCCGGCCAGCTGCAGCTCCTGCGCCGCGGTCGCCACCAGTCGTTCGACCTCGACCACGACGGCTTCGTCGCGCCCGCGTGATAGGTCGGAGTAGAGCTGCTGCAGGGCCTCGCGCTGGCCCTGCTCCTCGGCGAGCTGCGCCTCGAGCACGGCGAGCTTTTGCGTGGCCGCACGCGCGTCGGCCTCGGCGCGAGCCGAGGCCTCCTTGCCCTGGAGGAGCAACTGCTCGAGCGTGGCGATGCGCCGACCGGTGTCGTTGCGCACGCGATTGATTTCCAAGTGCGCCCACACGAGCAGCGCGAGCAGGACCAGGAAGGCCGCCGTCCACAGGCGACGGCGACGGCGCGCGCCCGCGGCAGGCGGTGCGGGAACTGGGGCGGGGTCCGGCGCGGGCGGCGCAGGAGGCGGCGGAGTCAGGACGGGATCGCTCATCGGCGCGGCCGCCCGCAACTCAGTCGGCGCGGGCTAGTCGGGTGCGTCCGATTCTAGCTTGGCAAGCACCGCTTCTTCGTCGGCTTGCACCAAAGAGACAATCGCGAAACCGGCCTGACGCAGCGCTGCGGCGATGCGTGCGTGGATGGCCAGCGCGGTGCCACCGCGCAACCAGTCCCAGGCGCTCGGGATGGCGGCGACGGCCTTGTGCAGGGCCTCGACCGCCTCGGTGCTGGTGACCAGCAGCACGGGTGGGCGGCCCGAGGCCATCACTCGCGCGAGCTCGGAACGGGCCGCCGGATCAAGGCGCAGGGGCTCGCGCCGGTAGACGCTCAGTGCCTCGACGGCGACCCCCGCGGCCTGTAGTTGCTCGGCCAGCCACTCGCGTCCTTGCTCGGCGCGCAGGATGAGCACGCGGCTGGGCCAGGGCATGCCCGCCAGGCGCGCGAACAGGGCCTCGGAGCCCCCCTCGCCGGTGGCGGACGCAGGATCCAGGCAGTCGACCGCCGCGCCGTAGGCGGCGTGAAAGGCCCGCGCGGTGCCCGCGCCCACCGAAGCCGCGCGAGCCCCCGGTGGCCACTGCGGCAGAACGTCGGCGCACGCGCGCACGGCGGTCGGACTGACGAAGACGAGCAGCTCGCCGGGCGTGACCTGCGCCAGGCGCGCGCGCGCGCGCTCCGGCTCACGGGGCGGCAACAGCTCGAAGGCCGGCCAGTGCAACGCGTCCCAGCCCGCGGCGCGCAGCCGCTGCACCAGGCTCGCCCCGGCCTGGGCCGGGCGGGTGACGATCACCGGCCCGCGCGCCATGTAGCTAGGCTTGCAGGACTTCCGCGAGCAGGGCGTCGGCACCCCGGCTGCGCAGTGCCGCGACCGCCTCGGCGGCGAGCACCTCGGGATCGTCCCAGGCGCCGCGCGCCTCGACCTCGATGCAGGCGCCGGTGCGGTGGTTGCCCACCAGGGCGCGCAGGCGCATCTGGCCACCCTCGATCTCGGCATAGGCGGCGAGCGGCACCTGGCACGAGCCCCCCAGCGCGCGCGACACCGCGCGCTCGGCGCTGGTGGCGGCGCGGGTGTGCGGGTCGTTGAGCGGCGCGACGAAAGCAGCCATGTCGGGGTCGGCGGCGCGGATCTCGATGCCCAGCGCACCCTGACCGGGCGAGGGCAGCGAGACACTGGTCGGAATGATCTGGCGGATGCGCTCGGCCAGGCCGAGGCGCTTGAGCCCGGCAGCGGCCATCACCAGGCCGTCGAACTCGCCGCGGTCGAGCTTGGCAAGACGCGTGCCCACGTTGCCGCGAATCGCCTCGACCGCGAGGTGGGGGTAGCGCGCGCGGATCATCAACTCGCGGCGCAGGCTGGCCGTGCCCACCCGCGCGCCGGCGGGCAGATCCTCGAGGCTGGCGTGGCGCGCACTCACGAAGGCGTCGCGCGGATCCTCGCGCTCCATGACCGCGCCGAGCAGGAAGTCCTCGGGCAGCACCATGGGCACGTCCTTGAGCGAGTGCACGGCGATGTCGGCGCGGCGCTCGAGCAAGGCGAGCTCGAGCTCCTTCACGAACAGCCCCTTGCCGCCGACCTTGGAGAGCGTGCGGTCGAGGATCTGGTCGCCGCGCGTGGTCATGCCGAGCAAGTCGACTGAGGTCTGCGGATGGCGGGTCGAGAGGATCTCGCGCACGTGGCGGGCCTGCCACAGGGCCAGCGGACTCTCGCGCGTGGCGATCACGCAGCGGGCGGGGGCACTCATGGGGAATTTCTCTCGGGCGGGAGCGTGACTGGAGCGAGCTCAGTCTAGCATCGGGGTCATCCGCCGCCCCTCGTGAGCCGCCGCATGAACCCCGCCAACGACACCGCCCTGCGCGAAGACATCCGCCTGCTCGGACGCCTGCTCGGCGAGGTGCTACGCGAGCATGCCGGCGCGCCGCTCTACGACACGGTCGAGGGCATCCGCGTGGCGGCGATGCGCCTGCGGCGCGGCGAAGGGGAGTCCGGCGCGGCGCGCGCGCTCGAGGCCCGACTGCGGCGTCTGGGGCGCGACGAGACCATCGTCGTAGTGCGCGCCTTCAGCTACTTCTCGCATCTGGCCAACATTGCCGAGGATCGCCAGCAGGTGCGTGTGCTGGCGCAGCAGGACTCACCCCTGGTGCGTGCGGCGCGCGCCCACCCGCCGGCGCGGCTGCGCAGCCTGCTCGATGGCGCGTGCCTCATGCCCGTGCTCACCGCCCACCCCACCGAGGTGCGGCGCAAGAGCATCCTCGACGCGGAGCGCAGCATCGCCCGCCTGATCGAGACGCGCGAGCGCGCCGTGCAAGGCGGCGAGCCACACGCGGCGGCGGCCATCGACGAGGCCCTGCTGGCCGCGATCGAAACCCTGTGGGCCACACGCATGCTGCGCCCGCAGAAGCTCACCGTGGCCGACGAGATCGCCAACGCCCTGAGCTATTGGACGAGCACCTTCCTGGCCGAGATTCCGCACCTGTACCGCGTGCTCGAGGACGCCCTGCCCGTCGGCTCCGCCCTGCCCGCCTTCGCCCGCCTGGGCAGCTGGATCGGCGGCGACCGCGACGGCCATCCGCACGTCAACGCCGCGACCATGCGCGCGGCCATGGCCGCACAGGCCCACACCGTGTTCGAGCACTACGCCCGCGCGGTGCACGAGCTCGGCGCGGAGTTGTCGATGTCGCAGATGCTGTGCCCGGCGAGCGAGGCGCTGGTGGCGCTGGCCGGACGCAGTCCCGACCGCTCCGCGCAGCGCGCCGACGAACCCTACCGCCGCGCGCTGACGGGCGTGTACGCGCGCCTGCTGGCCACCGCGTCCGACCGCGGGCTCGAGCTCGCGGCGCGTGCGCCACTGGGCGAGGCCGCGCCCTACGGCAGCGCCGCGGAGTTCGGCGCCGACCTCGCGGTCGTGGGCGAATCGCTCGCCGCCCACCACAGTGCGCGCGTGGCGCGGCTCAAGCTCGCGCCGCTGGCGCGCGCGGTGCAGGTGTTCGGCTTTCACGGCGCCTCGCTCGACCTGCGCCAGAGCTCCGACGTGTTCGAGGCGGTGGTGGCCGAGCTCTTCGCCGCGGCCGAGGTCTGTCCGGACTACCGCCGCCTGAGCGAGGCCGAGCGGGTGCGCCTGCTCACGCGCGAGCTCGCGCACGCCCGCCCGCTGGTCTCGGCCCACCTGGCCTACTCCGAGCGCACGCGCGGCGAGCTGGCGGTGTTCGACGCCGCGCGCGAGCTGCGCGCCGCCTTCGGTGCACGCGCGATCGAGCGCCATGTGGTGTCGCACACCGAGTCGGCCTCGGACCTGCTCGAGGTGGCGCTGCTGCAGAAGGAGTGCGGTCTGCTCGCGGGCGACGAGGCGCGCTGCTGCGCCCTGATGGTGGTGCCGCTGTTCGAGACCATCGCCGACCTCGAGCGCGCGCCTGCCATCCTGCGCGAGCTGCTCGGGCACCCGGGAATCAAGAGCCTGCTGCTGCCGGCCGGCGCCACGCCGCTGCAGGAGGTGATGCTGGGCTACTCCGACAGCAACAAGGACGGCGGCTTCCTGGCGAGCAACTGGCAGCTGTACAAGACCACGCGCCAGCTCATGGCGCTGGGCGACGAGCTGGGCGTGCGCCTGCGCCTGTTCCACGGCCGGGGCGGCACGGTGGGCCGGGGCGGCGGCCCGAGCTACGAAGCGATCCTCGCCCAGCCCGCGGGCAGCGTGCGCGGCCAGCTCAGGCTCACCGAGCAGGGCGAGATCATCTCGGCCAAATACGCCGATCCGCGCATCGGCCGCCACAACCTGGAGCTGCTCGCCGCCGCCTTCATCGAGGCAAGCCTTGCGCCCGCGGGCGCGGGCGAGGCCACGGCCGAGTTCGAGGCGGCGATGGACGAGATCGCCGCGCACGCCCAGGCCGCCTATCGTGACCTGGTGTACGGCACGGCGGGCTTTGCCGACTTCTTCTTCGCGGCCACGCCGATCGCCGAGATCATGGAGCTCAACATCGGCAGCCGGCCCGCCTCGCGTAAGGGCACCGGGCGCATCGAGGACCTGCGTGCGATTCCCTGGGTGTTCGGCTGGGGCCAGAGCCGCATCCTGCTGCCCGGCTGGTATGGCGTGGGCTCGGGCATCGAGGCCTGGCTCGCCGCAGCGCCGAACCCGGCGCAGCGCCGCAAGCGCCAGCAACTGCTGCGCCGCATGGCCACCGACTGGCCGTTCTTCCGCGCCCTGGCCTCGAACCTGCAGATGGTGCTGTCCAAGACCGACCTGGCGATCGGCGCGCGCTATGCGCGCCTGGACCCCGACCGGCGCCGCGGCCGGGCGATCTTCGCGCGCATCCGCAGGGAGTGGGAGCTGACCCTGGGGCACCTGCTCGCCGCCACCGGGCAGCGCCGCCTGCACGAGGCGAGCCCCGCACTCGCGCGCGCACTGCAGCACCGCCTGCCCTACGTGGATCCGCTCAATCACCTGCAGGTCGAGCTCATCTCGCGCCACCGTTCAGGCCAGAGCGACGAACGCATCAAGCGCGCCATCCACCTGAGCATCAACGGAATCTCCGCGGGGCTGCGCAACACGGGCTAGCGCTTCGCGTCGCCGGGCGAC
>ENA-UOWG01001110-UOWG01001110.1-activated-sludge-metagenome-genome-assembly--contig:-NODE-1110-length-28836-cov-6.490254_pt1 | contig 28836 bp, 27 predicted proteins | sample MGYA00238147_ERZ761563 | MGnify/ENA primary metagenome ERZ761563 (study PRJEB28884, sample SAMN05720216) | anaerobic digester metagenome | isolation source: active sludge of municipal... | reverse complement strand
TTGAAATAGAAGCTGGTGTTCTGGGTAATGAACTCGATCTTGTTGAAGTTCTTCCGGACGGCAAACACGTTGTTCGGGCCGAACGCCCCGCGGAAGCTCCCGGCGGGAAGCACACCCTCGTCCGTCACCGAGAAGTAGATGTATTCCTTCCCGACCTGGTCCTTCCGGACCACCATCTGGAGCGCCCCGGTCACCGAATCCTGGTAGATGGTGAAGAGGCCCGGGTACTTGACCGAGGTCTTGGTCAGTTCCGCGAGGGTCTTCGTCGCGGCGGGCTTGTCACCGCCGGGCTTGGCGGCGGCGCCCTGCGCGGGGGCGGGGGCCGGGCTGGTCTTGTTGACCGTGTTGGAGGCGCAGGCGAGCGACAGGACGCTCAGGGATGCAAGGAGGGTTCGGACGATTCCTCGACCTGGCATGTACGGCTCCGCGTGGGGTGGACTGGGGACCGATACCGAACGGAGCGCCATGAGTTCGGGCGCTCCGGGGAAGTGTACCGCTGATTATCGAGACGGGAAGAGGGGCGGGACAGTTTCAGGCGGCGACACGCCCGCCGCAGGAGGCGCAGTAGCGACTGCCGGGGACCAGGTCGGTGCCGCACTTGCCACATGCCGTCGGCGCCCGGAGGGGCTTGCCGCAGGCGGGGCAGAACCGGGCGCCGGCCCCGGCCATGGTGCCGCAGGCGCCACAGACCGCCTCGGTCCCGCCGTCGGACCGGAGTGTCGCCACCCGGGCCGACACCTGCGCCTCGACCCGTGCCTCCAGGTCCCCAGGCGTGGGATCCTCCTCCGCCCGCATCGCCGCCAGCGCCTCGACCGTGTACTTCTGCTTCAGGAACTCGTAGTCGTTGTCGCTGAGCTTGCCCGTCTCCCGGTCGAACTCGATTTCCTTGAGCGCCGCCAACGCCACCCCGCTCCGGGTATCCTCGAGGTCCTCCAGTGCGTCCATGTCGATGGCGTCGGCGGGCCGGGCGCCCGCCGTGGTGAAGACCGGCTCGAAGACCAGCCAGAGCAGCGACAATCCGACGAGCGCCGCGGCGACGACCTCGATCCACATCAGTCCTTGACCTCCGACAGCGCGCGCCGGAGGCGCTCGAGTTCTTCCGGTGTCGCGCCGGCCACCGCCGAGATGTTCACCGCCTCCGTCGCGGCAAGCGAGGGCACCGAGGCCACCTGTCGCTGGCGCCGGAGGATCCACATCGAGAGGAGGCCGATGCCGAGGAGCATCACGAGGCCCGGCACGAAGTAGCCGGCCAGGTTGAAACCCTCTGCCTTCGGCGCCATCAGCGCCTGCTCGCCGTACTGCCGGACGAAGTCCTCGCGGATCTGCTCCGCGGTCAGGCCCCGCTCCCGCAGCGCGACGATGTCGCGATGCAGCGCCGGTGATGTGGTGCAGGTGAAGTCCGTGGTGCGGCAGGTGTAGATGTCGAGGTTGCAGCCGCACTGGCACTTGAGGGTCTTTTCGACGCCCATGATGAGCGCGTCGTTGTCGGCCCCCACCGTCGGGGCGCGCTGCTGCACGGCGTTGGGATTGTAGAGCCGGCCCGTTTCCCCGCCGCCGGGCGCGTCCTGCGGCGCCGCCTGCCCGGGCAGCGCCCCTGCCCCGACCAGCGCCAAGCCGCCCAGCGCCACCTGCCGGAAGAACTCTCGACGTTCGGTCATGGTCGGGGTCATCTCAGGCGTTCTCCGCGCCGACCAGCGTCGCCTCGTAGCCGGCCTGGGTGCGCCGCGTGTCGGCGATCCCGCCGCCGCCTGGCCACATCGTCAAGATGCCGCCGACCACGAGCACCATGCCGGCAAACCAGACCCACCAGACCAGCGGGTTGATGGTGAAGCGGTAGACCGCTTCCTCCGTCCCGTCCACCGATCCGGCGTACACGATATACAGGTCCTCCCGCAGTCCGCTGCGAATGCCGACCTCGGTCGAGGGCTCGAACGTCGGGCGGCCGAAGCTGTCCACGTGCTGTCGCTTTTCCGACTTCATGACGCCGAGCGACTTGCCGTCGTAGTCCACCTGCACCGTGGCGGCCGAGACCACCCGGTTGAGGGCGTTGTACTGGGACACGCCGAGGTGGGTCAGCTTGTAGGTGCCGCCGTAGGGGCTCTGCATCTCGACCGACTCACCGGGCTTGAGCGTGGCCTCCTGGTCGACCCGGAACGCCATGCCGGTGAAGGCGATGAACATCAGCAGGATGCCGACGTGGACGATGTAGCCACCGTACCGCCGCCTATTCCGCGCGATCAGGTTGAAGAGCGCGGGGACGACCGACTCCCCGTGCATCCGGTGCCGCGCCCGCACCCCGCGATAGAACTCCTGGACCACCGTGCCGAGCACGAAGGCGCCGAGCGCGATGGTCATGATCGGGTACATGTCCCGCATGCCGTCGATGAGGACGGCCACGCCGACCAGCAGCCCGAACCCGACCGGCAGCAGGAACTGCCGTTGCAGGTTGCGGGCGGACGCTTTGCGCCAGGCGATGAGCGGGCCGATGCCCGTCAGGGCCAGCAGGAAGAGCCCGAGCGGAACGTTGACCCGGTTGAAGAAGGGGGGACCCACCGTGATCTTGGTGCCCCGCACCGCCTCGGAGAGGATCGGGAACAGGGTACCCCACAACACGGAGAACGCGATGCCGACCAGGGCGAGGTTGTTGAAGAGGAAGGCCGCCTCGCGGCTCAGCATGGACTCCAGTTTCGCGTCCGGCTCGAGCTCGTCCCAGCGGGTGTAGAGCATCGTGAAGCTGAGGACGCCGGCCACCAGCAGGAAGGCCAGGAAGAAGTACCCGACGTTGGACTGCGTGAAGCTGTGCACGCTGGCGATGACGCCCGAGCGGGTGATGAACGTCCCGAAGATGCTGAGCAGGAAGGTCGCCACGATGAGCGAGAGGTTCCACCGCTTGAGCATCCCCCGCTTTTCCTGGATCATGACCGAGTGCAGGAACGCCGTCATCGTGAGCCAGGGGAGGAAGCTGGCGTTTTCCACCGGGTCCCAGGCCCAGTAGCCGCCCCACCCGAGCTCGACGTACGCCCACCACATCCCGAGCACGATGCCGATGGAGAGGAACACCCACGACACCAGCGTCCACTTCCGGATGGCCACGATCCAGCCGCTGTCCAGCCGGCGCCGGAGGAGCGCCGCGATCGCGAAGGCGAAGGGAATGGTGACGCTGATGTACCCGAGGTAGAGCATCGGCGGGTGCATGACCATGCCGATGTTCTGCAGTTGCGGGTTGAGGCCGCGGCCGTCCTCGGGGATGAAGTTCAGCCGCTCGAAGGGATTGGCGGCGAAGATCATGACCAGGACGAAGAACACTACCACGATGTTCGTGACGCCCGCCACGTAGGGCAGGAGGTCGGCGTACCGGCGCGCGGTGATCCACTGGGCGACCGCCGAGAAGCACGCCAGCACCACGGCCCAGAAGAGGAGGGAGCCCTTCTGCCCGGCCCAGAACGCCGACACGATGTAGTAGGTGGGGAGGTTCCGCGAGGTGTAGGCCGCCACGTACTCGATGTTGAAGTCGTGGGCGAAGAGGCCCTTCCAGAGCGAGAGCGACGCGACGAGCAGGGCGGCGGCCAGCGCGTACACCGAACGAATGACGGTGCGCTCGAGGTCAGGGCGGTCCTGCCAACGCCCCGAGAAGGAGAGCACCGCCCCGAACGACCCGATGAGAAACGCGACCCACAGTGCGAACTGCCCGAGGAGTGTCATGGCGCGTCAGGCTGCGGGAGGAGCTTCAGGCGTGGCTTCGTAGCGCGACCCGCACTTGGCGAGAACGTCGGTGGCGTGGAAGACCCCGTCCGCGCCCAGCCGGCCCTCGACCACCACCTCGATGTCGCTGGCGTCCGTAAAGGTGTCCGGCACCAACCCCCGGTAAGTCACGGGGTAGACCTGAGTGCCGTCGGTGACCTGGAAGTCCACCGTCTGCGTCGCGGCGTCTCGGCGGACCGACCCGGGCACCACGCGGGCGCCCATCTTGACGCCGACGTTGTGGAAGGTAGGATCGGCGGAGGCTTTCGAGGCGAGCTCGGTCGGGGTGAGGAAATAGACGCCCGTTTCCTTCACTCCCTGGAACATCAGGAGGCCGACGCTGCCGACGATCAGCACCGCGCCGAAGAGGAACTTGTGGCCAGGCTTCATGGTCCATCTCCCTGCGTGTGGTTGGGATTCCGACTCGACTCCTCAACAATCGATGGACGGCCGCCCCGGAGCAAGTGCCGGGGCACCGCCTAAGGAGATCTTCACGGCTCCCTTCAGGCTCACGAACCCGAGGTTGCGGCCGTCTGGAAGTCCGTCATCATCCGCTCGTGGTCGCCGTATTCCGGCCGGCCCTTCTTCATCTCTGCATCGTAATGACCCAGGAAGTCCTTGTAGGCCTTCTTGAGGGCAGCATCGTCCTTCCTCCACCGGGCCACCGTGCCCTGGATCACGTAGCCGAACAGGTGCCCAGGGTCCTTCTTGAGGAGGGTGTCCGCAATCGCTTCAGCCCCATCCACATCACCGCTGTGCAGCTTCAGCGTTGCAAGATGAAACCGCGCGTCGGCGTCCACCGAATCGAGCTGTTCATACGCCTGGAGCGCCATCGGGGTAAACGTCGTGACCGTCTGCTGGTCGCCCGATTCCGACGCCCGCATGATCCGGTTGTACAACCGGTCGAAGCGCTCACGCGGGGTCATGGTGCTCAGGTCCGGCGGCGTGCCCTCTCCCCCGCCGCCCGCAAAGGGAGCCACCGCTCCGCCCGCACCGACGGGACCCGCCGCCTCCACCGCGCCGCCGCTGCCCTTGACCACGAGTGCCAGGACGGCCACGAGCAGGAGCGCGCAGACCACCGCCGCGACCGCCCACGCCTTCCGCTCGCCGGGCGCGGCCGGAGTGGCCGTTCCGCCACCGGCGCCGCCGGCGGCGGGTGTGCCACACTGGACGCAGAACTTGGCGCCCGCGGCCAGCGGGGCCTTGCAGGAACTGCAAGCGCGGGGGCCGAGGCTGGCTCCGCACTGACGACAGAAGTTCCCTTCGGCGTCAGCGCCGCAGGAGGGGCAACGAGTGTGCTTGGCAGCCATCGGGCAGGGTCCAGGGTATGAGAGTTGGAATCGGTCCAGCGGAAATGTAGCCGGACCGATGGGAGAGTGGCACCGCGCGCTGGTCTATGGACTCAGCAGATGCGGGGCAGCTGGTCGCCGGGAAGCATGTCCACGATCCGCGTGCCGCCGAGCCCCGTTCGGAGGACGACCATGCCGGGGTGCTCACGCACCACGGTGCCGGCGAGGACCGCGTCCCGGCCGAGCGGATGGCTGCGCAGCGCGGCGAGCGCGGCGTCGGCCGCAGCAGCCTCCACGAACGCGACCAGCACCCCCTCGTTGGCCACGTACATCACGTCGAGCCCGAGGAGGTCGCACACCGACGCCACCGGCCCGGGCACCGGCAGCGCCCCGTCCTCGAGCACCACTCCCACCTTCGACGCCGCGGCGATCTCATTAAGCGCGCTCGCCAGGCCGCCGCGGGTCGGGTCGCGCAGCACGTGGACCGCCGGCCCGACCGTTTCGCGCAGCAGTTCCACCAGCGGGAAGAGGGTGGCGGCGTCGCTCTCGATGGCCGCCTCGAAGGCGATGCCCTCGCGCGCCGCCATGATGGCCATGCCATGCGAGCCGATCGGCCCGCTCACCAGCACCGCGTCGCCGACGCGCGCACGGTCCGGCCCAGGGCGGAAATCGGGCCGCAGTTCGCCGATCCCGGTCGTGTTGATGTAGAGCTTGTCGGCCTTTCCCCGCTCCACCACCTTCGTGTCGCCCGACACCACCGGCACTCCCGCCTCGGCCGCCGCCGCCGCCATCGAGGCGAGGACCCGGTCGAGCAACGCCATGTCGAGCCCTTCCTCCAGCACGAATCCCACCGTGAGGCAGACCGGCCGGGCGCCGACCATCGCCAAATCGTTGAGCGTCCCGTGCACTGCCAGCGAGCCGATGTTGCCGCCGGGAAACTCGACCGGGCTCACCACGAAGGTGTCCGTCGAGACGGCGATGTCGCTCCCGTTGACCGGGAGCACTGCCGCGTCTCCCAGCTGCTCCAGGACCGGATTGCCGAGATGGGGGAGGAACCGCTCCTTGAGGAGGGCCGCGCTCATCTTGCCGCCGGAGCCGTGACCCAACTGGATCCGGTCGGCGTCTAGGATCGGCACGGGGCACGATGGACCGCTGCCCAGGGTGGCCGTCATGTCACGACTCCGGGGCCACGGCCGCCCGGTGACGGCCGAAGTTGTAGTACGCGGCGCAGGCGCCCTCCGAGGAGACCATCGGCGCGCCGAGCGGCCGTTGGGGAGTGCACAGGGTGCCGAACGCCGGACACTGGTAGGGCTTGAGGGTACCGCGCAGCACCTCGCCGGCTCGGCACTCCGCCGGCTCGTCCACGGCGATGTCCTCCAACCCGAAGCGGAGCTCTGCGTCGAAGTCCGAAAACTCCGGCCGCAGCACGAGCCCGCTCCGCGGGATCGTCCCCACCCCGCGCCACTTCCGGTCAGCCAGCTCGAAGACCTGGTTGACGAGGTCCTTGGCCGGAGGAGTGCCCGCGCGGCGGACGGCCCGCACGTACTGGTTTTCCACCTCGTGGCGCCCCTCCTCGAGCTGGCGCACCGCGAGGGCGATCCCCTCGAGAATGTCCACAGGCTCGAAGCCGGTCACGACGATCGGCACCTTGTACCGGGCGGCGATCGGTTCGTACTCGGTCCACCCCATCACGCTGCACACATGCCCGGCGGCCAGGAAGCCCTGCACCCGGTTGTCCGGTGCGTCGAGGATGGCGATCATGGCGGGCGGCACCGTCACGTGGGACACCAGCACGCTGAAATTGCCGACGCCCAGCTCCCGGGCCCGGAAGACCGCCATCGCGTTGGCCGGGGCCGTCGTCTCGAAGCCGACCGCGAAGAAGACGACCTGCTTGTCGGGGTGCTTGATGGCGAGTTCGAGTGCGTCGAGCGGCGAATACACCACCCGCACGTCCCCGCCCCGGGCGCGGATCTGCTGGAGGTCGCACTCGCTGCCGGGCACCCGGAGCATGTCGCCGAACGAGGTGAAGAGGACGTCAGGCCGCGCCGCCAGCGCGAGCGCCTTGTCGATCTGCTCCAGCGACGTGACGCACACCGGGCACCCCGGGCCGTGGATCATCTCGACCGCCGGCGCCAGGATCTCGTCGAGGCCCTGCTTCACGATGGTGTGCGTCTGCCCGCCGCACACCTCCATCAACACCCAGCGCCGCGTCGCGGTGTCGAGGATCTGGCGCACCAGGGCGCGGGCGACGGCGGGGTCGCGATACTCGTTGAGGTACCTCATGGCGTCGCCCCCAGCTCCCCCTCGAGCAGGCTCATCTCGCGAAGCATGTCATACGTCCGCTGCGCCTCCTCCTCGTCCACCTTGGAGATGGCGAAGCCGACGTGCACCACCACGTAGTCCCCCGCCTTCACCTCGTCGGCCACGTAGGCGAGGCAGACTTCCCGGCGGACCCCGCCGAAGTCCACGGTGCCCATCGGAAGCCCGCGATCGCCGCGGATGTCCACGATTCGTCCTGGAATGCCGAGACACATGGAACGCCTCCTGGGGTCAGTCCGTCACTGTGCGAGCCGCGCCGCGGCCACCGCCGCCTGGCCGTAGCTGATGGCGCCGTCGTTGGGGCTCAGCCGGCGGGGCCAGAGTACCGTCAGCCCGAATCCCTGCAGCCGCCCGACCATCGAGGCGAGCAACCGCGCGTTCTGGAAGCTGCCCCCGCCGAGGGTGACGGTCCGGATACCCGTCTCCTCCGCGAGGCGCCGCACGACTTCCGCCGCCGCCCACGCCACGCTGGCATGGAAGTCGGCCGCCAGGTCCGCCATGTCGTCGCCGCGCTGGCGCCGGGACCCGATCACGGCCAGCAGGTGCAGCGGGTCGATGATCCAGGCACCGCCGTTGGTCCGCTCCAGGCCCACCCGAATCTCCGAGGCGACCCGCCGTCCCGCAAGCGACTCGAGCTCCATGGCCGCCTGGCCCTCGAACTCCGCCTTGAGCCGAAGTCCGAGCACCGCCGCCGCCGCGTCGAAGAGACGCCCCATCGAGGAGGCCCATGGCGCGTTCACGCCCCGTGTCGCCTGCATCTCCGCCATGGCGCGCTCCGCCTCCTGGACGCCGTCCAGCGCGAGCGCGAATGCCGGGGCGAGGTGCTGGTCCAGCATCAGGTAGCCAAGCGCGGCGCGCCAGGGGTTCCGGGCGGCCAGGTCCCCACCGGGGAGCGGCGCGGGCCGGAGGTGCCCCACCCTTCGGAAGCCGAGCAGGTCGGCCTGGAGAATCTCCCCGCCCCAAACGGTGCCGTCCTCCCCGTACCCCACGCCATCGAACGCGAGGGCGAGCACCGGCCCGGTGCGGCCGTGCTCGGCCATGACCGCCGCGGCGTGGGCGTGGTGGTGCTGCACCGGCGGGAGCACCCGCAATCCCGACTCCCGTGCCACGCGGGTCGAGAAATATCCGGGATGCAGGTCGTGGACGACCGCTTCCGGCTCGATGCGGAAGAGCGCCTTGAACCGATCCAGCGACGAGTGGAAGTGCTCAAGCGTCTCGAGGTTCTCGAGATCCCCGATGTGCTGGCTCACGAACGCCCGGCGGCCGTGCACGAGGGTGAAGGTGTTCTTGAGGTGCGGCCCCACCGCCAGGAACGGCACCGGGCTCGGCACCGGCAGGTCGAGCGGGAGCGGGGCATAGCCGCGCGCGCGCCGAAGGAGGACGGGCCCCGCGGAAGTCGGGCGAACGACCGAGTCGTCGTAGCGGGACACGATGTCACGGTCGTGAAGGAGGAAGCCGTCGGCGATGCCGGCGAGCCGGGCGAGCGCCTCCTCGTTTCCGGTGGCGATCGGCTCCTCGCTCACGTTGCCGCTGGTCATCACGAGCGGGCGGCGCACCCGGTCGAGCAGCAGGAAATGCACGGGCGTCGTCGGGAGCATCACCCCCACCCACCCGAGCCCGGGCGCGACGCCGGCCGCCAGCGGCCCCCCCTCATGGCGCTCCAGCAGCACGATCGGTCGCTCGGGGGAGGCGAGCAGCTCGGCCTCCGCGGCCCCGACATGCCCGAGCAGCGCCGCCTCCTCCAGCGTGCGGACCATGACCGCGAGCGGCTTCGCCTCCCGCCGCTTGCGCTCGCGCAGCAGCGCCACGGCGCGCTCGTCCGTGGCGTCCACCGCCAGCTGGAAGCCGCCGACCCCCCGCACCGCGAGGACCCCTCCGCCGACAAGGACGAGCGCCGCTGCGGAGAGCGCCTCGTCCGCTCCCGCCGTCCGCGACGCGCCGTCGGCCGCCGCGAACCAGAGCCGCGGCCCGCAGGAGAAGCAGCTGTTCGTTTCCGAGTGATACCGTCGACTGCCAGGCGATTCATACTCCGCGCGGCAGTCGGGGCACTGGGCGAAGGCCGCCATGCTTGTCCGCTCGCGGTCGTACGGCATGGCGTGGATGACCGTGAAGCGCGGTCCGCAGTCGGTGCAGGTGATGAACGGGTACTCGAACCGGCGGTTGGCGGGATCCCGCAACTCGGCTTCGCAGGCGGCGCAGACCGCGACGTCGGGGGAGACCGGCTGCCGTTGGTCGGGCTGGTCCTGGCTCGCCTCGATGGCGAAGCCGCTCAGCCCCCGGGCCGCGCGGCGCTCGACCTCGACCCGTTCGATCCGCGCCAGAGGAGGCGCCTCGAGCTCGAGCGCGTCAAGAAACTCCTGCAGGGCGGCCGCCGCTCCCTCAAGCTCGATCCGCACCTCGCCGGCGGCGTTCAGCACCCATCCGTCGAGCTGGTGTCGCACGGCCAGGCGGTGCACGAAGGGGCGGAAGCCCACCCCCTGCACGACGCCCGTGACCCGTACGGCGAGCCCCTCCCGGTCGCTCAGACCGAGGCGGGGCGCCGAGCCAGCTGCCGGAGAAAGTTGAACCACTCGTCGAGCCCCTCGCCCGTGAGGGCGGATGTCCGGAAAAATTGCAGGTCGGGGTTGACCTCGCGCGCGAAGCCGAGCGCCTGCTCGACATTGAACGGGACATAGGGCAGGAGGTCGGTCTTGGTGAGCACCGCGTACCGCGCCTGCCGGAACACCTTCGGATACTTGAGTGGCTTGTCCTCGCCCTCGGTGACCGAGAAGAGCACCACCTTGGCGTCCTCCCCCAGGTCCCAGCTGGCGGGGCAGACGAGGTTGCCGACGTTCTCGACGAAGAGCAGGTCGGTCGCCGCCAGGTCGATGGCCTCGAGCGCGGTGTCCACCTGCTTCGCGTCGAGGTGGCAGGCCCCGCCGGTCACCACGGCCTGCACCAGGCGGGTCGTGTGGCGTGCCAGCCGGTCGGCGTCGTTCTGGGTCTGCACGTCGCCGGTCACCACCGCCATGCGGAGCTCGTCGCCGAGGGCGGCCAGGGTGCGCTCAAGGAGCAGCGTCTTTCCCGAACCCGGGGAGGAGACGAAGTTGAGCGCCGGCACGCCGGCCGCGGCGAGGCGCGCACGCACGGTTTCGGCGATCTCGTTGTTCCGGGCCATCACCGGTTCGCGCAGTTCAATCGTCCGGACGGTCATCGTCGAGCTCCAGGTAGGTGACGCGGAGAACATCGCCGGGGCACCGGGTCAGGTCCGGCCGCGCGTTGCGAAACGGCGGGGCGGCCAGGAGCGCCTCGAGGCAAAAGAGAAGATTGTCGGGCTCGAGGCCGGAATCGTCTCCGACGTCGAGCCCGACGGTGATGAGCTGGGGGAGTTCGGCCGGCGAGAGGCGTTCCTCCGCCAGCCGGCAGACCTCCATCGCCACGCTCATTTCATGCATGGGCGGGCGTCCGCGGCGAAACGCGGATTCCCCATTCCCTCAACTGGCGGGCCATCCGCTCGGGCAGCCGGGCCGCCCCGCGGTCCACCGCTGGGGTCATGCTGGCGCGCATCTCGATGGTGGACGGCTCGACGCCCAAGGCTACCGTCGTCGCCGGCAGCGTGCCGCGCACCTGGGCCAGCGTGAGCACGTCCACGATGTCCACCTGGTGGGCCGAGAGCTTCTGGCCCAGCACGCGGGGGAGGTCGGGGCCGTCGAGGAAAACATCCGCGCCGGGCTCGAGCCCGGCGCGGATGGCGTCCACGAGCAGGAGCTTGCCTGCGGACTCGATGTACGGGAGCAGGTTCATCCCCCAGGTGCCGCCGTCCATGAGCTCGACACCCTCGGACACCTCGAACCGCTCCCGGAACTGCTCGAGCGCCACGATGCCGACCCCGTCGTCCCCCATGATGGGGTTGCCGAGGCCGAGAACGAGGACCGGCCGGGCGCTATTCGTCCACATACTGCTTGTCGGCGCGGATGTAGTGCCCGCCGTTGATGATGCCCGACAACCCGCCGCCGCGCTCGGTGACTTCCTTCCGGATCACGAGATAGATGTGCATGATCGGGAAGATGATGAACCACCAGACGCAGAGGTGGTGGACCAGCCGGACGACCTGGATCCCGCCGACGGCGAGGGTGAGCGGCTGGGTGATCGTGTAGAAGAATCCGCCGGGCGCGGCCTGGCCGTACATCGCGAAGCCCGTGAACATCACCACGATGGACACCACGTAGGTCGTGGTGTAGCTCAGCTGTTGGAGCGGATTGTGGCCGATGTAATGGGGCGCGCGCTCCGGGTGGATCATCAGGTAGTACTTGACCTGCGTGACGAGGTTGACCCAGTCACGCTTCCGGATCGGGAAGAGCGCCGGAAGCCGCTCGAACTGGTTGCCGGCAAAGAGCCAGTAGACCCGGACCAGGCCGGTCATCACGAACACGCCGGCCGCCACGTAGTGGATGAGCCGGATGTACCCCATGAGGTACTGGGGCGGCGCGCCGGTGGTCATGAAATAGGGACGCCCGATGTAGAACCCGGTCACGATCAGCACGAGGATGGCGAGGGCCGCCACCCAGTGCATGACGCGCAGCGGAGCTCCCCAGGGCTCCACCCAGCGGTAGTTGCCGCTGGGCGGGGCGAACCGGGCGCCGAGGGGGAAGAGCGGAGAATCGGCCATGGGCGGCGGCGCGGGGCCATGCCGCGGAGTCGGGACGGTCATTGGACCTTGACCTCCACGACCGAGTGTCCGTCGGCGTCGAGCACGTGGACGCCGCAGGACATGCAGGGGTCGAACGAGTGGATGGTGCGCAGGATCTCCAGCGGCTGTTCCGGCCGGAGCAGCGGATGGTGGTCCATCAGCGCCGCCTCGTACGGACCGGGCACGCCGGCTTCGTCCCGCGGCGAGCAGTTCCAGGTGCTGGGCACCACGCACTGGTAGCGGGAAATCTTGCCGTCCTCGATCTGCACCCAGTGGCCGAGCGCGCCGCGGGCGGCGTCGAGGTACCCGTAACCCTGCGCCGTCTTCGGCCAGGAGGAGGGATCCCACTTGTCGCCGTTGAAGGTCTTGGTGTCGCCGTTCTTGATGCGGGCCACCAGCTGGCCGTACCAGTTCTGCATCTGGTTGGCCACCAGGACCGTCTCCATGCAGCGCGCGCCGACCCGGCCGAGCGTCGAGAAGAGGGCGGCGGGCGGCACATCGAGCCGGGTCAGGAGCTCGGTGACGATCTCCTTGATGTCCTTCTGCCCCGCGGCGTAGCCGACCAGCATCCGGGCCAGCGGACCGACTTCCATGGCGCGGCCGTCGTACCGCGGCGACTTCATCCAGGTGTACTTCTTCTCGTCCTGCAGGTAGGTCCACGGGGTCGGCGGGCCGGTGTACTTCGGCACCGTTTCCCCTTCCCACGGGTGGAGCGAGGCGGCGTCGCCGCCGCTGTACTCGTACCACGAGCTCGTGATCCCCTCCTTCACCAGGGTGTGGTCGTACGGGTACACCTTGGAGAGGTCGCGGTTCATCACGATCCCGCGCGGGAAGTACAACGAGTCGAGGTCGTTGGTGTCCACCGAGGCGAACTCGCCCACGGTCAGGTAGTTGCCGGTGCCGCCGCCGATGGCGCCCCAGTCCTTGTAGAAGCCGGCGATGGCCTGCACGTCCGGCCAGTACACCTCGTCCACGAAGCGCTTGGCGCGGGTGATCATGGCCTGCACGTCGGCCAGGCGCGCCGCGTTGATGGTGGCGGTGTCGTTGAGGTTGATGGCGCTCGCCATGCCGCCGACGAGGAAGTTCGGGTGCGGGTTCTTGCCGCCGAAGATCGTGTGGAGGCGGATGACGTCCTTCTGCCAGTCCAGCGCCTCGAGGTAGTGCGCCACCGCCAGGAGGTTGACCTCCGGCGGGAGCTTGTACGCGGGATGGCCCCAGTAGCCGTTGGTGAAGATGCCGAGCTGGCCGCCGGCCGCGAAGGTCTTGACCCGGTTCTGCACTTCCGCGAAGTAGGTGGCGGAGTTGTTGGGCCAGGGGGAGATGCTCTTCGCAATGGCGGATGTCTTGGCCGGGTCGGCGCTGAGCGCGCTGATGATGTCCACCCAGTCGAGCGCGTGCAGGTGGTAGAAGTGGATGACGTGGTCCTGGATGGTCTGCATCCCGTGGACCAGGTTGCGGATCAGGGTGGCGTTGGGCGGGATGGTGATGCCCAAGGCGTCCTCGACGGCGCGGCAGGAGGCCACGGCGTGCACCACGGTGCAGACGCCGCAGATCCGCTGGGTGAAGGCCCAGGCGTCGCGCGGGTCGCGGCCCTGCATGATGGTCTCGATGCCGCGGAACTGCGTGGACGAGGCCCAGGCGGTGGAGATCATGCCGTTCTCCGACTGCGCCTCGATCCGGAGGTGTCCCTCGATCCGGGTGATGGGGTCTACGACCACCTTAGTCTTGGCCATCGTGTGCTCCTTCGGCTGCGGCGGCCTTGCGATGAGACCGGATCTGGTGGACGGTGGTGGCGGCGGCGTGCGCGGCCACGCCGGCCAGGGCACCGGCGGCGAGGGCGGCGCCGATCGTGTCGGCGGTCTGCTCGATCCCGAGCCCGGCGACGTTCGGCAGCCGGTTGTAGAACGGGGTCATGGTATCCCAGAAGTTGCGCTCGGTGCACCCGATGCAGGGATGCCCGGCGCCGATCGGCCAGCTGGTCTTCATGTTCCACATGAAGATCGGGCAGGGGCTGAAGGTCGCGGGGCCCTTGCAGCCGACCTTGTAGAGGCACCACCCCTTGCGGGCGGCGTCGTCGTCGAAGACCTCCACATACTGGCCGGCGTCGAAGTTGGCGCGCCGCGGGCACTGGTCGTGGATCCGCGCCCCGTAGGCGAAGAGCGGACGGCCGTCGGAATCGAGTTCCGGCAGCGCACCGAAGGTCAGGTAGTGGACGAAGGTGGCCGTGATCGTCTCGGCGATCGGCGGGCATCCGGTCAGGTGGACGATCGGCTTGTCCTTGATGATCTCGGCCACGCCCACCGCCCCGGTGGGGTTCGGCTTGGCGGCCTGGACGCTGCCCCAGTGGGCGCAGGCGCCGACCGCGAACACGGCCTTGGCGCCGGCGGCGGCCTCGACCAGCACGTCCTTGGCGGTCCGGCCGCCCATGGTGGTATAGATGCCGCCCTCGGCCAGCGGCACCGAGCCGGTCACCACCAGGAGGTACTCCCCCATGTTCGCCTTCATGGACGAGGCGAGCGCCGCCTCGGCGGCGGTCCCGGAGGCCGCCATCAGGGTGTGGGAGTAGTCAAGGGAGACGATGTTGAGGATGAGTTCGCCGATCGAGGGATCGGCACTGCGGAGAATGCTCTCGACGCAGCCCGTGCACTCCTGCAACTGGATCCAGATGACCACCGGCCGCTTCACGCCTTCCAGCGCGGCGGCCACACGGGGGGCGGCCATCTCGGTGAGTCCGAGCAGCACGGCCATCTGGCCGCAGAACTCCAGGAAGTCCCGGCGCGAGACGCCGCTGGCCTCCAGGTGCTCGCCGAGGGACTGATCCTTGGCCCACGGGAACTGCGTTGGGAAGAACATCGTGTAGACCTCCGGTCCACTGGTGCGGGATGGACCGGCGGCGGGCCACGCCCGCCGTCGGGGGGAAGAGCACTGAACGAAGATTCGCCCACGCGGATAAATCGGCGCTGAAGGCTTTCTGAAGATGACTTCAGTAACTTTACGGAACGGCGCGGCGAGCGGAAGAGGTGGTCGAGGCGGTTCGAGCGGACCGATGGTTGGCGAGCGGGTGCCGACGGCTGGCTGCGCGGGGTTGAAGCCAAGTTTTGCCAAAGACTTAGTGAAGGAACCGTGAACTTTGTAACGATACCCCCGTATTGCCACGGAGACCCATTGCGCGAATCCACGGAGCAGGGAAAATTGAGCGCGTCCTCCCTCACCCAAGGGTCTTTCCTATGACGTCTCGCACCTTCGGTTCCCGATCCTTCGCCGCCCTCCTGGGCACGCTGGCCCTCGTCCTTGTGGCCGCGTGTACGGAAACGAACACCGAGTATGTGGAGCGGCCGCAGTTCAACCCGCCGCCGGACTCGGTCAACGGCTTCATGGGGTATTACGACGCCGCCACTCGGCAGACGACGTGCGGCAACTGCCACTCGGGCTACCAGGGGCAGTGGGTCGACACCAAGCATGCCGATGCCTATGACGACCTCGTGAACTCCGGCCACGCCGCCAGCTACTGCTACGGGTGCCACACGGTGAGCGGCTACGGCAACTCCGTGGCCGTCACGGCGGACTCGCTCACTGCGGGGTACAACTTCACGCCGAGCACGGCCTACCACGACGTGCAGTGCGAGAGCTGCCACGGCCCCGGCTTCGAGCACGTGTCGAACCCGAACTCCAACAACCACCCGATGGCCCGGGCGGGCGTCTACGGCATGCGCGGGGCTGTGAAGGACTCCAGCGCCAGTTGCGGCGGGTGCCACAGTGGCACGCACGAGCCCTTCATCGAGCAGTGGGCCCAGACTGGCCATGCCGACTCCGCGGCCAACGCATACCCGGCCGGCACGCCGGCGGCGCCGGGCTGCGGCGCCTCCTGCCATGAGGGCCGCACCGCCCTGGCCCGCTTCAATGGCGAGCCGAGCACCTACGTCGAGAAGGACTCGGTCGGCCAGACGACCACCCTGCCGCCGGCCACCTGCGCCGTCTGTCACGACCCGCACGGCAGCCCCTACCAGGGCCAGCTCCGGGCGCCGATCGACGTACCCGACGTGACCTTGAACCTCTGCATGAGCTGCCACAACCGGAGCACCACCCCGTCGGGCAGCTTCACCAATTCGACCGCGACGACCACCGTGCGCGGCTCCCACTCCGCCCAGGGCCCGGTCCTGCTCGGCGAGGGCGCCGGGTACATCCCCGCCGGATTCATTTTCGACACCACGGCGGCCTTCACCACGCACAGTTCGAGCAGGAACCCGCGCCTCTGCGCCGGCTGTCACGTCACGCGGTTCACGGTCACCGACGAGGCGACAGGCGGCTTCCAGTTCCAGTCGGTCGGCCACCTGTTCTCGCCGAACCCGTGCCTCGATGCCAACGGGGTCCCGACCGCGGACAACAACTGCGCCTACCTGCCCAGCACCACACGGAATTGGTCAGGTTGCGTCGGGGCCGGCTGCCACGCGACTCAGGCGGTCGCTGCCTCGGCTCTCTCGAACGAGCGGACCACCGTGCAGAATCTCGTCAACCAGCTGTGGAACGACGTCAATCCCACGCTGAACAACGGCGCCGAACCCTACATGGACGCCGGCGACTCGGGCGACCTGGTCTACCTCCTGTTCACCGCGGGCAACCCCACGGTGAACGGCACCCAGGCCTTCAACGGGACGGACTCGAAGGTGTCGCCGGCGGAAGGCGCGCTCTACAACGCCATGATGCTGGCGGAAGACCTCTACGGCCACAACGACGGGTCGTTCGGCGTCCACAACCCGTTCTTCTATGAAGCCCTGCTGGCCGCGAGCATCGCCGAGGTGCAGTCAGTGTACGCGGCCTACCTCCCGGCACCGCCCAGCCCGTCGGTCAGGGCGCTGATGGACAAGGCGCTGAGGCGTGAGGGGGTCCGATACACCTCTGGACAATCGAAGCTGCGCGCCGCACGTTAGAGGCGTGACCGCCCAGACGCTCGCCTCGCTCTTCCCGACCATGGCTCCCGGCACTTCGCCGGTGGCCATGGTCGATTCGTTGCAGGCCACCCAGGCCGACAGCGGGCTGGTCCCCTCGCCGCTGCCGGACCCGGTGGTCAACCTGGTGCAGTGGATCTTCCAGCGGCCAGGCTGGGTCATGATCTCGGGCATCGTCATCGGCGCCGTCGTCGGTGTGGCGGTGCTCTGGTACCTCTGGAAGCACCGCCGGGATATCTGGACCTGGCTCACCACCCGGAGCCAGGGGACCAAGCTCCTCATGGCGTCCACGGCCGGGCTGTTCCTCCTGGCCGCGGCGGGTGCAGGGTACAAGGTCAACCATTACATGGCCCACGACAACGACTTCTGCCGTGGCTGCCATATCTTCATCCCGGCCGGCCAGCCCTTCGTCCATCCCGACACCGGCACCTACCTGCTCGTGAACCAGCTCGAGGGCAAGCACGACTCCCTCGAGTGCCACGACTGCCACCTGCCTGACATGCTGGCACAGGCCCAGGAACTGGTGCTCTGGATGGTGGACCGGCCCGACAAGGTGCCGGAGCACGCCAAGGTGCCCCCCACCGTCTGCAAGAACTGCCACGAGCAGGGCGAGGCCAAGGAGACCTGGCAGGAAATCGTCTCCACGGCGGGGCACCGGGTGCACTTCGAGTCCGATTCGCTCAAGGACAAGAACGTCGAGTGCCTCACCTGCCACGCCCGCTCGGCGCACCGGTTCGTGCCGGTGGACTCGACCTGCGCCCAGCAGGGCTGCCACCTGACCGACGACGTCACCATCAAGCTCGGCAAGATGACCGACGCGGTCGGCCTGCACTGCGCGGTCTGCCACGAGTTCACCGCCGCGGTGCCCAAGCTGGCCACCGTGGACTCCGCCACCGGCACCCTCGTCCCCGGTGACGCGCAATGCTTCAGCTGCCACGAGATGAAGCAGCGGCTCCAGGACTTCGACCCCACGCGCGACCCGCACGAAGGGAAGTGCGGGATGTGCCACAACCCGCACACCAACGCCAAGCCGGAGGACGCGCTCAAGAGCTGCGCCTCGGCCGCCTGCCACGGCGACTGGCGCAAGGTGGAGTTCCACACCGGCGCGGCGCACCGCAAGGGCATCGAGAACTGCGAAACCTGCCACACGCCGCACGCAGCACGGGTGGACGCCAGCGCCTGCGCCACCTGCCACGAACGGGTGCGCGGATCCGCCACCGGAAAGGCGGCGGGCCGAAAGCCTCCCCTGCCCTTCGACACCACCAAGGCGCTCCGGTCGAGTTCGGCGCTGCCAGACCCGACCAGCCCCCACGGAAAGGGCGATGCGCCGCCGGATGACGACCCTCCGGCGGCGTTGGTCTCTCGGGCCCCGGCCGACAGCTTCGAGCACGCCCGCCACAAGGGCATGGCCTGCATCGCGTGCCACACGACCTCGAATCCAAACGCCATCCTGAACTTCAGCGCCCCGCGCGGCTGCCAGATCTGCCACCACACCGCATCCGCCAAGCGGGACTGCGCCGTCTGCCACACCTCCACCGAGCTGGTACCGGAGGCGGTTCGCGTGACCGTCACCGTCCCGGAGCATGCCCCACGCCCGCGCGAGGTCAGCTTCCAGCACACGCAGCACACCGATGTGGCCTGCAAGGAATGCCACGCCACGGCGGTCACCCTGTCGCCGGCGGCGCCGGTCAAGGAATGTGTCTCGTGCCATGAGCAGCACCACACCGAGGCCGAGAATTGCGCCGCGTGCCATGCGGGCGGCAACATCACCCCCCCCCACACACCGCCCGCCGTGGCGCATGAGGGGTGCGACGCCTGCCATACGCCGGCGCGCATCGCCCAGCTGACCCCCTCGCGGCCCTTCTGCCTCACTTGCCACCAGCCGCAGCAGGCGGACCACTACCCCGGCCGCGAATGCACGCCGTGCCACCTCGATGCGACGCCGGCTGAGTGGCGGACCCGCCTGGTCGGTGGGAGGGGGGCATGAGGTTCCGCACCGCCGCCGCGGCGGCCGGATTGCTCGTGCTCCTGCCGGGGCTCGCCGCCGCCCAGGGGTATCAACTCCGGCTGACCGGCGGGATCCAGGGGGTGAGCTTCCGGGGGTACAGCGCGGACAGCATCCCGGTGGACAGCGTCGTCACCGCCAGCAACGGGAGCCTCGAAACCCCCACCGGCTACGCGGTGACCTGCACCTCGGGCATGCCGTACTGCAATTACTGGGTGCCCGGTCCGATCCAGACCACCAGTCCCGCGGTGGCGCAGGCCGCCCTCACCATGTGGGGGCTCGGGCTCCCCGGCCTCCGGGTGCAGGTGAACGGCTACGCCACCACCGATTTCAGTGACGCCGCCTCGTGGCCCGGCACCTCCCCCAATTTCCAGCTGATCGAAGGCTACGCCGAGTACGCCGCCCCAGCCTGGACCATCGTGGCAGGCCGGAAGCTCATTGCCGGACGGCTCGGCGCGTACGGGTTCGACGGTGGACAGCTGACGGGCCGGCTGGCGAGCGCCGGGCTCCAGCTCTCCGGCTACCTCGGCGTCGGCCTGGCGCAGGGCTCTAATCTGTACGTCAGCTCGAGCGAGGTGAGCCCGCAGGGCGAATACCAGCCCGCCCAGAGCCCACTGGTGGCCGGCCTCCTGGGCTCGTGGAATTCTCCTCACGCCGAGGTCGCCGCCGAGTACCGGCGCGAGGTGGACCAGACGAGCGACTACTTCGGCTCCGAGCGCGTGGCGGCGTCGGCGACGGTGCGGCCGTATGGTGCCTGGAGCCTGGTGGGCGGCGCCATCTACGACATGGCGAGCGCGAACTGGGGGAGCGCCGACGCTGCCCTCCGCTTCGCGACCCCGAAACTGGGCGTGGTGGCGGGGTACCGTCGCTACGCGCCGTTCTACGAGCTCTGGACGGTGTGGGGCGCCTTCAGTCCCGTGCCCTACAACGCCTGGTACGGCTCGCTGTCCTATCAAACCACGAAGCGCCTCCAGCTGCGGGTGCGCGGCGAGTCCTACAAGTTCGAGGACGCCGACGTCTCCACGCCACTGGTGACCATCGAGGACGCCGGATGGCGGGTGTCCGGCGGGGGCACCTACCAGATCTCCAACGCGTGGCAGGCCCAGCTCGGGTACCAGAACGAATTCGGGGTCGGGGCCGCCTCCAGCGGGTGGGACGGCAGCGTCACCTTCGCGCCGAACAGCCAGTACTCCATCATGGTCTACGGCAATTCGCTGTCACGGCCACTCGAGTACCGGTGGGACCAGTCGGTCGTCCTGGTGTACGGCATGCAGGCCTCCGTGGTGGCGCGCGACAACCTCACCTTCGCGTTCACGCTCGCGCGGTACGACGAGGACCGCCAACGCCCCGATGCCGCCTCGTTCGAGTGGGACCAGCTCCGGTTCGGCGCGAAGGCCGTGCTGACCTTCAGCTCGGCGGACAGGCTGCCGCTCCCCAAGGCCATCACCAACCGTCCGGCGGGGTACTGACATGCGATTTGTGCTCCCGTCGCTGACCCTCGCGCTGGCCCTGACGGCGGCCCCCCTCGCCGCGCAGCGGCCGGACCGGTTCGACCACCCGCAGCACGCCAAGGTGTTCCCGACCTGCACCGCCTGCCATGCGGGCGCCACGGACGGCACCATGGCGCTGCTCCCGACCGGGAAGGGCTGCGCCGCCTGCCACGACGGCACCATCGAGCGGCGGGTCAACTGGACGACCCCGGCCCCCGAGGGGAGCAACCTCCGGTTCACCCACACCGAGCACCGCCGGGAAGTGGCCGAACGCGCGGGCCGCGACTCCACCGTGGCCTGCCAGGCGTGTCACGCGCCGGCTGGCAGCCCCTGGATGACCGTCCAGCCGGCGGTCGTGGAACAGTGTCTCAGTTGCCACGGCGTGCGCACCGCGCACCTCGCCGCGCCGGACACCGCCTGCGCCACCTGCCACCTGACCCTGGCCCAGGCGACGACGCTCACCTCGGCCGAGGTGAAGGCGTTCCCGGCTCCTCCATCGCACGACGCGCCCGGCTTCATGGGGGCTGGGGGCCACGGGGCCCAGGCAAAGCTCGGCACCGGGCCGGCCACGTATGGGGTGGCCCCCAGCTGCGCCACCTGCCACGCGCAGGACTTCTGCATCACCTGCCACGTGAACGCTCCTGAGACGCCGACCATCCAGGCGCTGGCGCCGGACCCCCGGTCGCTGGCCATCCCGGTCACGCTGACCGCGCCGGCCACGCACCAGCAGCCGAACTTCGTCACGATGCACGGCAAGCCGGCCCAGAAGAGCACGGCCGCCTGCCAGACCTGCCACACGCAGGAGAGCTGCGTGGCGTGCCACGTCACGCCACCGAAGCCGGTCACGACCCTCTACGCCAGCGGGCCCGGGCGTGGCGAGGGCGCGGTGGTGATCCGGAGCCGCCCGGCGAGCCACATGGCGGACTTCAGCGCCATCCACGCCCCGGTGGCCAACAGCAACCAGCAGTCGTGCCAAGGGTGCCACACCCGGCCGCAATGCCTCGACTGTCACCGTGGCACGCCGGACCGCACGCCGCAGTATCACCCTCAGACGTTCCTGGAGCGGCACCCGGCCGCCGCGTACTCGAGGGAAACCAACTGCAGCGACTGCCACAACCCGGGCGCCTTCTGCCAGAACTGCCATGCGCAGGCCGGGATCGGGAGCCCGAGGGGCGCGCTCGCGGCCGGCTACCACGACGCCTTCAAGGGCTTCCTGCTGAACCACGGCCAGGCCGCCCGCCAGAGCCTCGAGACCTGCACCTCATGTCACGTCGAGAAGGACTGCCTCACCTGCCATTCGGCGCTCTACGGACGGGGATTCAACCCGCACGGCCCCGGCTTCGATGCCGATCAGCTTCGGGAGAAGAACCCGCAGATGTGTACCGTCTGTCATGGCAGCAGGGTGCCGGGAGGGAAGTGACTTCGGCGGGGCAGCTGGGCAGGGGGGCGGCGAGGCAGGGATGCAGGACGCGGCGCAGAACGGCCCCGGGCGATGACGCCCGGGGCCGTTCGTCGGTGTGGCGGCCAGCAGATCCGCTTGCCGGCGGCCTACCTGATGAGGATCTTGCTCGTGACCGCCGACGGCACCTTCGGCAGGTGGACGAGCAGCACGCCCTCCTGGTAGGTGGCGGTGATCTGTTCCGCCACGACCGGCGCCGGGAGTCGGATCATCCGCCGGAACTCGCCCCATGCCCGTTCCGTGTGGACAAAGCGGTCATGCTCCTCCGCCGAGGGGAGTTCGCGGCGGCCGCTCAGGGTGAGCAGCGTCCCGGCGAGGGAAATGTCGAGGTTCTCCCGGTGGGCGCCCGGGACATCGAGCCGGACCACATACTCGGTGGCGGTCTCGAGCAGGTCGAACGGGGGGAGCCATGCCTCGGGAGCCGGTGCCGGCGTCCTGAACAGGGCCTCGGGGGCCAGGGTGGTCCGGAACAGGCGATCGAACACCTGGTCGATGTCGTCCCGCACCTTGGCCATGACGGGTGCAGCCTTCACGATTCTCATTGGATCCTCCTGATGGAGATCGTGCCACCACGATACCACGCCTGCCCTGAGGCCGGCGTGAAGAGGTGTTGAAGCGATGTCCACGAAGTTCGCCCAGGGCCTCTGGCGGCTCGCCGATCCCAAAATTTCGCTTGCCTCCGCCGCCGGGATGCTGCTTGGCGCGTCCTCGGCGGCCGCTGCGGGCCCGATCGCCGTGGGGTGGCTCCTTCTGACCGTCCTGGGGATCTTCGCCATAGAGGTGGCCAAGAACGCGTCAGGCGAGGTGTTCGACTGGGACTCCGGCACCGACCTCCGGGTCCGGAAGGAGGACCGGACCCCGTTTTCCGGGGGGAAGCGGGTCCTCGTGGACGCGCTGCTAACCCGGCACCAGGCCTGGGGCATCGCGATCGGGGGGTATCTCCTCGGAGCCATGGCGGGGCTGGTGATCGTCGGGTGGCGCGAGCCGACCGTGGCCTGGTTCGGGTTGGCGGGGATGGCGTTCGCCTTCTTCTACCACGCCCCGCCCTTCCGGCTCAGCTACCGCGGACTCGGCGAGCTGGCGGTGGCCGTTTCCTATGGCCCGCTCGTCACCACCGGCACCTATCTCGTCCAGCGCGGCGGGGTCCCGACCAGCATCCTGTTCCTTTCCCTGCCGCTCGGCGTGCTGATCGCCGCCTTCCTCTGGATCAACGAGCTTCCCGACTATTCCGCCGACGCCCTCTCGGGCAAGCGGACCCTGGTGGTGCGGCTGGGACGCGCCGGCGCCGCCGAGGGCTTCGCGTGGCTTGGGATCGCCGCGGCGGCCATCCTGGCGTTGCTCCCCGCCGCGGGACTGCCCCCGTCGGTGTGGCTGGGCGGCGTGGCGGCATTCCGGTTCGTGCCCGCCGCGCACATCCTGATGGCCTCACCGGAGGACACCCCGCGGCTCGTCCCGGCGCAGGCGATGGCGCTGCAGGCGTTCCTGCTGTATGCCGTCGGCGCCTCCGCCGGCATGCTGCTCGGTCGCTGACCGCGTCGGAGAAGGAAGTTTCGCCGCCGGTTCATCGTCGTTTCACGCCTCCGGTCGTAGCTTGCGGTCGCACCATTCACCAGGGGGCGTTATGAAACTCGCCAAGCTGAACCCGATCCTCGGCAACGTGGAGAAGATCGATCGTCTGTTCGATCCCTTCCTCACGGGGCCGCTCTTCCCCGAGTTCGCGGTCAAGGGATTCGAGGGCGCATGGCTTCCGACGCTGGACCTCGCCGAGAACGACAAGGCGTTCATGGTCCGGATCGAGGTGCCGGGCATGCCCAAGGAGAACTTGGACGTGAAGCTCACAGGTGAGGTGCTGACCATCACAGGCCATCGCGAGGCCGCGAAGGAAGTTCCCGGCGAGAACTACCTGTACCGGGAGCGCGAGGCCGGCAAGTTCGTCCGGACCATCCGGCTGCCGGCGCACGTGGTGGAGGGGAAGATCGAGGCGCACTACACCGACGGCGTGCTCAACGTGACGCTGCCGAAGGCCGCACCGGAAGTGCGGAGCAAGATCACCATCAAGTAAGGCGATCTGCGCCTCGAAGGACGAACGGCCCCGGGCATGTCGCCCGGGGCCGTTCCGCGTGGTGAGGTCATTGGTCCCGTTTCTCGAATCGGGCCCACGCAAGGGCCGCGTGCACGGCCCGGTCCCAGCCCTCGCGGCCCCGCCTCCGTTCCGCCTCGGTGGACGCCGGCTCGAACCGGGCGAAGCGCCTCCCCTCGAGAAACTGGGCGGTATCGCGCCACACCCCGAGGGTGATCCCGGCCAGCCCTGCCGCGCCGAGCGCGGTGGTCTCGAACATGTCGGGCCGTTCCACGGGCGCCCCGAGCGCGTCGGCTAGGAACTGCATGAGCCAGTCGTTGGCGCTCGCGCCCCCGTCCACCCGGAGCGCCCCCGCCCCGAGGCGCGCGTCGTCCCGCATCAATTCCACCAGCTCCGCACTGCTGAACGCCATCGCCTCGAGCGCGGCGCGCACCAGGTGCGCGCGGGTGGTTCCTCTGGTGAGGCCGGTGACGGTGCCGCGCGCCTCCGCTTCCCAGTGGGGGGAGCCGAGGCCGACGAACGCCGGGACGAAATGGACGCCGCCGGTGTCCGGCACGCTGCGGGCCAGCGCCTCCGACTCGTCGGCGCGGGCCACGATCCCCAGGCCGTCTCGGAGCCACTGGACGGCGGCGCCGGCGATGAAGACGCTGCCTTCGAGCGCGTACGCCGGTTCGCCGCGGGGGCCGCAGGCGGCGGTGGCCAAGAGGCCGTGCGGCGAGCGCGGTCGGCGATCGCCGGTGTGCATGAGCAGGAACGTGCCCGTGCCATAGGTGTTCTTGGCGCTCCCCGCTTCGACGCACCCCTGCCCGAAGAGCGCAGACTGCTGATCCCCGGCGATCCCGGCGATCGGCATCGCGTGGCCGAAATGCCCGGGCCGGCACTCGCCGCTCACCGCGCCGGATGGCACGATCGTCGGCAGCAGGGCCGCGGGGATCGAGAAGAGCGTGATGAGTTCCGGATCCCAGGCCCGCGACTCGAGGCCGTAGAGCATGGTCCGCGAGGCGTTGGTATGGTCGGTGGCGTGCACCGCGCCGTTGGTGAGCCTTGCGACAAGCCAGCTGTCGACCGTTCCCGCGGCGAGCTCCCCTCGTTCCGCCCGGCGCCGCACCTCCCCGTCCGCCAGCATCAGCTCGAGTTTCGTCGCGGAGAAATAGGGGTCCGGAACGAGGCCGGTCTTTTCCCGAAGCATCTCGGCGAGACCCAGCGCGCGGAGCTCGGCGCAGCGGGCGGCGGTCCGGCGATCCTGCCAGACGATGGCCCGCCCCAGCGGCTCGAGCGTCTTCCGGTCCCAGAGCAGGACCGTCTCGCGCTGGTTGGTGATCCCGAGCCCGACAGGGTGTTCCCCAGCCTGGGCAATCGCCTCCCGCCCGGCCTCGATGGCGCCGCGGAAGAGGTCCATCGGGTCATGTTCGACCCAGCCGGGGCGGGGGAAGTGCTGCGGGAGCTCCCGGTATCCGCGGCCGATGACGGACCCGTCCGCGTGGATCACGAGGGCGGTCGTGCCGGTGGTGCCCGAATCGATGGAGAGAATCGAGGACATGTTAACGGCTGGGCAGGGGGGCAGCGGGGCGGTTGGCCTGTACCGTCCGCCGGGACAGGAGCACGCCGCTCACGATGAGCACGGCGCCCCCGATCTGCACCGGACGCGGATGCTCGCCGAGGAGAGGCCACGCCACGAGCATGGCCACGAGCGGGATCATCGAGTTGAAGATGGCGGTCCGCCCGCTCCCGACCACGCGCACTGCGTTGTTCCAGAGGATGTAGGCGACGACGATGGCGAGCAGGGTGGAATAGGCGACCCCGCTCCAGGCCCGCGGGCTGAGTCCACCCCAGTCGAGCGCGCGCAGCGACGGCGCGCCCAGGAGCAGGAGCCCCGGCGCGCCGGTCACCATGGTCCAGGTGGTGAGCCGCAGGGTGGAGATCCGCACCCGGAGAGCCCGCACGCCCAGGGTGAAGACGGCCCAGCAGAGCGTCGCCCCGAAGACGGCGGCATCACCCGCCAGGCGGCCCACGCCGAGCTCCGCCCCCTTCCCTGCCAGGATCAGCGCCACCCCGGAGAAGCCCAGCAGCCCGCCGGTCACCACCGGCCGCCGCAACGCCTCGATGCCGGTAGCCGCGCCGAGGAACGCAACGATGAGTGGAGTGGTGGCGACGATGAGCGAGGCGTTGGCCACCGAGGTGTGGGTGAGGCCGTACATGAAGCAGACCTGGTAGAGCGTGTTCGAGAGCACCCCCATCCAGGCCAGCGGCCACCACGCCTCCCTCGGGGCGCCGACCGAGCCCTCGCGCCACTGGAGCACCGCGAGCAGGATGCAGGCGGCGAGCGTGAACCGCAGCCCCGCGAAGGCGAGCCCCGACATCTCGCCGAGCGCCATTTTCATGAAGCTGAAGTTGGCGCCCCAGATGAGCACCACGGCCAGCATGGCCACTTCGGCCCGGACCACCTGCCGCGACTCGGTCACGCCACCCCCGACCGGATGGCGCCATGGCCCGACGGCTCCTGAACAGGCACACGGCGCGTCATGGCATTAAAATGCTCTCGTCACGGAAAGTTGGCCACCGCCCTCCAACCCGACCTCACCCATGTCATTCCAGACCCTGCTCTACGAGGTGCGCGACGGCATCGCCATCGTCACCGTCAACCGCCCCGACAAGCTCAACGCCCTCAACGACGCGGTCATCGCGGACCTGGATCAGGCCGTCGCACGGATCGAGGCCGACAACGCCGTCAAAGGGGTGATCCTGACCGGCGCCGGCCCAAAGGCTTTCGTGGCCGGGGCCGACATCGGCGAGCTCTCCAAGCAGACCCAGTTCCTGGGGAAGGCCCGGGCAATGCGCGGGCAGGCGGTCTTCCGGCGCCTCGAGCGGTGCGGCAAGCCGGTCGTGGCCGCCGTGAACGGCTTCGCCCTCGGCGGCGGGTGCGAGCTGGCCATGGCGTGCCACCTCCGCGTGGCGAGCGAAGGCGCCAAATTCGGGCAGCCTGAGGTGAAGCTGGGCATCGGGCCCGGCTACGGCGGCACCGTCCGGCTCCCGCGGCTGGTCGGCAAGGGACGCGCGCTCGACCTCCTGCTCACCGCCCGGATGGTCGGCGCCGAGGAGGCGCTGCAGATGGGGCTCGTGAATCGGGTGGTGCCTGCCGACAAGCTCATGGCGGAAGCGGAGCAGCTCCTCCGCACCATCCTTGCGAACGGGCCGCTCGCGGTCCGGCTCTGCATCGAGGCGGTGGACGCCGGGCTGGAGATGAGCCTGGAGGAGGCGCTGCTCCTCGAAGCCAACCACTTCGGGCTGCTGGCGTCCACCGACGACATGCGCGAGGGGATGGGTGCCTTCCTGGAGAAGCGGACGGCGTCGTTCCGCGGAAGCTGACGCGCCGTGCATCTTGAGCGCATCGTCCTGCGCGGATTCCGGAACCTCCGCGATCTCGAGCTTGCCCTGCCGCCTGCGGGAGCCGTGCTCCTCGGGCCGAACGCCCAGGGCAAGACCAACTTCCTCGAGGCGCTCGGATATCCGGTCCTTTTCCGCGCCCTACGGGGGGCGACCGACGCCGAGCTGACGCAGTTCGGGGGGCCAGGCTTCCGGGTAGAGGCCGCCTTCCACGACGGCCAGCGGAGCCGGGCCGCCGAGGTGACCTACACCGCCGGCAACCGCCACAAGCGAATCCTGCTGGACGGTGCGCCGGTGGCGCGGCTCTCCGAGGCGGTCGGCGCGTGGATCGCCGTGGCGTTCCTGCCAAGGGACGTGGCGCTGGCGGGCGGGCCGGCCACGGAGCGGCGGCAGTATCTGGATCGCATGCTCTCACTCGCCTCGACGGAGTATCTCCGCGCGCTGGTGAGATACCGGGCCGCGCTGGCCCAGCGAAACGCGGCACTGCGCCAGGGCCAGGAGCCCTTGGCGCGCGCCTTCGACGCCCCGCTCGCAGCGGCCGGCAGCGAGGTGACCATGCTCCGTCTCCGGTGGGTGACGAGCGCCGCCAGTCGGTTCGCGGAGGGTTTCGCCTCACTCGGTGAGCGCGGGCCGGTCGGGCTGTCGTACCGCACCGATGCGGCGCTGTCGGACCCACTCGGTTGGACCGAGGCGCTCCAGCGGGTCCGGAGCCGTGACCTGGGCCGAGGGATGACGACGATCGGGCCGCACCGGGACGACCTGATCCTCACCGTGGATGGCCGGTCGCTCCGGGAGTACGGATCCACCGGCCAGCTCCGGAGCGCGGCCGTGGCGCTCAGGCTGCTGGAGTTGACGACCATCGAGGAGGCGAGCGGGGTTCCCCCCGCCCTGCTCCTCGACGATGTCTTCGCCGAACTGGACGCCGACCGACAGGCTCGGCTAGCGGACCGCCTGCTGGCTCAGCGGGTCGGCCAGGTCTTCGTGACGGCGCCGCGCCGAGACGAACTCCCCTCGGGGCTCCGGTTGCCGGTCTGGGCTGTCCTCAACGGTGTCATCACGGAAGCGACATGAGCCGAGGAGCACGATCCGTGGACAAGAAGCGGCCGCTGACGCCCCTGTCCCAGGTACTCGAGGAGTACCTCGCGTCGTCCGGGCTCGGGAAAGGAGTCGAGCGCGCGGAGGTGGTGCAGCGCTGGCCCGAGCTGGTCGGGCCGCAGATCGCCGCGGTCACGCAGGCGGAATCGGTTTCGGCGGACGGGGTGCTGCGGGTGCGCGTGGCCACGGCGCCGTGGGCCACCGAGTTGAGCCTGATGACGCCGCGGATCCTGGCCCGCGTCAACGCCGGCCGGAAGGGGAGGATCAATTCGATTCGGTGGATTGCCGGACCGCTTGAACGGAGGGACTGAGGACTGAGGACTGAGGACTGAGGACTGAGGACTGAGGACTGAGGACTG